>PJEL010002852.1_pt1 | contig 15384 bp, 8 predicted proteins | sample 1853271 | NCBI WGS metagenome assembly PJEL01 (sample SAMN08108733, study PRJNA415343) | Invertebrate metagenome, whole genome shotgun sequencing project. | host: Globobulimina | place: Sweden: Gullmar Fjord | collected 2015-08 | reverse complement strand
CGGAGACAACGACGGGATCGCCGACGCCTGCGACGCCTGCCTCGGCTTCGACGACGCGCTGGACGGAGACAACGACGGGGTCGTCGACGGCTGCGACATCTGCCTGCTCGGCGACGACGCCGTGGACACCGACACGGATTCCGTGCCCGACGCCTGCGACATCTGCCCGTTGGGAGACGATTCCTTCGACGCCGACACCGATGGTGTCCCCGATGCGTGCGACATCTGCGGCGCTGGCGACGACGGGCTCGACACCGACGGAGACGGCGTGCCGAACGCCTGTGACCTCTGCGCTGGCGATGACCTGTCGGATGTCGACGGCGACACGGTCCCCGATGGCTGCGACGCCTGTCCGGGCTTCGACGACGGGCTCGACGCCGATGCAGACGGCGTCGCCGATGGCTGCGACGCATGCCCCGCGGGCGATGACTTCGCGGACGCCGACACCGATGGCGTCCCCGATGCCTGCGACATCTGCGCGGCCGGAGACGACGGGCTCGACACCGACTCCGACGGCGTGCCCAACGCCTGTGACGTGTGCGACGGCGACGATGTCGCGGACGCCGACAACGACGGCGTCCCGAACGCCTGTGACCTGTGCCCTGGGTTCGACGACGGGCTCGACGCCGATGCAGACGGCGTCGCCGACGGGTGCGACCTCTGCCCGGCTGGAGACGACCGGACCGACGGCGACAGCGATGGCGTCGCCGACGCCTGCGATGTCTGCGCCGGCTTCGATGACCTGCTCGACGGCGACAACGATGGCGTCTCCGACGGCTGCGATATCTGCCTGTTCGGTGATGATGCTGCGGATGCCGACGCCGACTCCGTCCCCGACGCCTGCGACGTTTGTGGCGCCGGAAACGACACAATCGACGCCGATTCGGATGGCGTGCCCGATGCTTGCGACATCTGCGCCGGTGGAGATGATGGGTCGGACACCGACAACGACGGCGTCCCGAACGCCTGTGACCTCTGCTCGGGCTTCGACGACGGCGTCGACACCGACAACGACGGCGTGCCCGATGGTTGCGATGCGTGCTGGGCCTTCGACGACACCCTCGACGCCGACGGCGACGGCACGGCCGACGGCTGCGACCTCTGCCCCGGAAGCGATGACCGGCTGGACGCCGATCTGGACGGCGCGCCGGATGATTGCGATCTGTGCCCCGGGTTCGACGACAACCTCGACACCGACACTGACAGCGTGCCGAACGGCTGCGATCTGTGCCCTGGCGCCGACGACATCCTGGACGCCGACGCCGACGCCATGCCCGACGCCTGCGACACCTGTCCCGGCGAGGACGACTTCGACGACGACGATCTCGACGGGGTCCCCGCAGCCTGCGACAACTGCCCAGTCGACGACAACTCCGGCCAGGACGACGTCGATGGAGACACGCTGGGCGACCTCTGCGACCCGTTCCCACTCTTGCAAGATGGCGACGGTGACGGCCTGCTCGATCCCGAGGAACTCCAGGTCTACCTTACCGATCCCACGAATCCCGACACCGATGGCGATGGCCTGGTAGACGGGGACGAGGTGGTGTCGTGGAACACCGATCCGCTGGTTCCGGACACCGATGGCGATGGCCTGGTGGACGGCGACGAGGTCGTTCGCGGCACGGATCCCCTCGACCCCGACACCGACGGCGACAGTCTGACAGACGGCGCTGAGATCGCGATGGGCACCAACCCCCTGAGCGATGACACCGACGGCGACGGCCTGCTGGACGCCGACGAGGGCCTGATCTGGGGCACCGATCCCATCGATCCCGACAGCGATGGAGACGGCCTCAACGACGGCGACGAGGTGCTGGTCTACGGCACCGATCCCCTCGACCCCGACACCGACGGTGGCGGGCTGGCCGACGGTATCGAGCTCGCACTGGCCAGAGATCCCCTGGACCCGGCCGACGACGCCGCGCCTCCCGACAGGCTGCTCGACTTCTGCGCGGCCGCCGATGCCTGGGCCGGATTCGGCACCGGTGTCTACAACCTCGCCGGCGACCTGTCGCTCGCCGCAAACGACACCGATCCCGCCAACCCGGGCCCAAGCTGCACCAACTTCGCTGCCGTGGGTCCCGAGGGGATGGTCAAGGTGGTGATCGAAGTGGGTGAATACCTCGATGCGACCTACAATACTCCGGAGGATGGCGCGGTCTATCTGCTGGATGTATGCGAGGACACCACGACCTGCCTGGAGGGGACCGACGCCACGGTCAGCGGCGACGAGACCCTGCAGTGGTACAACGACACCGGCGGTTCGGTCACCGCCTACCTGTTCGGGGATTGCTTCACCGGGAGCTGTGCGGCGTACACCCTCGACTTCACCATCGGACCGCCGCCCGACACCGACGGCGATGGCCTGAGCGACCCCATCGAGCTCGCTCTCGGGACCGATCCCCTCGACCCGGACACCGACGGCGATCTGCTCATCGACGGCGACGAGGTGGACGTGTACGGCACCGATCCCCTCGACACCGACACGGACGCCGGCGGTGCGACGGACGGTCTGGAGGTCCTGTTCGACGGCACCGATCCGCTGGATGCGCTGGATGACGTGCTCGTCGACAGCGACGGAGACGGCCTGCTCGACTCCGGAGAGGCCTGGCTGGGCACCGACCCGCTGAATCCCGACACCGACGGGGGAGGCATCGACGACGGCACCGAGGTCAACGTCCACGGGACCGACCCGCTCGACCCCGGCGACGACTGGACCAATGACCTGTTCCAGACCTGCGTCGAAGCCCAGTCAATGGGCACCTACACCACGGGCGTCCACCAGTTGATCGGCGACCTGCGCGCCTTCGGCAACAACACCGACCCCGCCCTCCCCGGTCCGAGCTGCACGGGATTCGCGGCGACGGGGTCCGACGGCCTCGTCGAGATCCTGCTCGAGGACGGCGAGGTCCTCGACGCGAGCTACACCAACACCAACGACGCCGCGATCTACCTGCTCTCCACCTGCGGCGACACAACCACTTGCCTCGTCGGCGAGGACAACGAGTTCGCAAGCGGGGCGACTGAGATCCTCCAGTACTACAACGACTCGGGAGCGCCAGTCGCCGCATACCTCTATGCAGACTGCTACGGCGTCTCCTGTAGCGACTACACCCTCGATCTGACCATCGCGCCGGCTCCGGATGGAGACGGGGATGGCCTCAACGACTTCGACGAGGCCCTTCTCGGCACGGATCCACTGAACCCAGACACCGACAGCGGCGGCGAGCTCGACGGGAGCGAGGTCCTGAACGGGCGCGATCCCCTCAATCCGATCGACGACATCCCGTAGCGGGCGCAGAATCAGAAGGCGACCGTGAGCTGCAGCTCTCCCACGGCATCGGGTTCGAACCGGATCCGCAACAGATCACCGACGCGCTCTGCCACCAGCCCCGTCACGGACACACCCGACGGCGTGACCTCGGTGTGATCGTATCCGGCGGGAAGATAGAGCCCGATCTCCCACGTAAACGGGCTCTTCGCGGTTCCCGGCACCACCGGCGCAACCAGCGTGAAGGTGCGGTCGGCCTCGCTCCACGTCGCCTCCTCCAAGAGAACGCCGCCCATGGTGATCTGGCGATTCCAACCGGCGAACTGGGGCACTCCGGTCTTCGGGCGTACCGCGACGACCCGCACATCGTGCGTGGGAACGGTGACCTCGAGCTTGTCGCCGTCCACGGGCAGAAGCTCGCCGCTCCAGAACTCGTACGCGATGACATCGGCACCCACCTCGACCTCGAGGGCGACGTCGCCTCCATCGGGGATCTCCACGAAGGGATTCACCGTATAGTCGAGGTTTGCACCCCAGTTATAGAGGCCGTAGACCTGCCATGAGCCGTCGTGGCCGTCGACTGCCTCCACATCGAGCTCCCAGACCTCCGCGAACTCGCGCTCGAACACGTCCAGCGGTCGGGCCGCGGTGCCCAGGATCGGCAGAACCCGGCGCACGCTGTCGATCGCCACTGCATCCATGTCGACGAGGCGCTCACCGATCTTGACGATCCCACCGGAGAGGCCCACAAAACTCGTGAATGCGCGAGACTCCTCTGGCGTGAGAGGCGGCCAGTCGGGCTCGGTCTCGGTTCGATAGAAGAGCAGATCGGGGTGGTTGATCCACACCCGGTCCTGCAGATACCAGCGGCGGCCCGCGGTGCGCATCGTCGGCTTGAAGCCCTGCTGGTCGAGGTGATCGGCGGGATCGCTGCCGGGCTCGAAGTCCCAGAGCGGCATGTTGTCAAGCGTCGTTCGCCCACAATCGACGATGTCGTAGTGCAGGCCGAGGAGGCCGACGAGCATGAAGAAGGCGTCGGGGCCGAGACCGTCGCGGACCGACTGCAGGGACGCTCGCCAGGCCTGCTCGCGGGTCATCTCCGGCTGGGCAAAGCCGTCTCCGAAGATCGCGAGGTATCCAAAGTCGAGCTTCAACCAATCGAAACCCCAGTCCTGCCGCACCGTTCGCGCCAGGTCCTCTAGCCAGGCATGCACCTCGGGGTTGGAGAGATCGACGATGTGCTGATCGCCGACCACGACCTGGCCGATTGCCGTGGTCTCCGCCATCCACTCCGGGTGCTCGTCGAGGAGCGGTGCGCCATCGTGCAGGGTGAACGGCGCCATCCACAGACCGGGCTTCAGACCACGCGCTCGGATCTGGTCGGAGAGCCAGCGCGGGCCGTTCGGAAACCGGTCAGCTCGCCAGGTCCAGTCGCCGTAGGTCGGCTCGTAGCCATCGTCGATCTGGAACCACTCCATGCCCCAGTCGCGGAACTCCGTCGCCATCACGTCGAGATTGTCGAGGATCACCGTCTCGTCGATGTTCGTGCCGTAACCCCCGGTACTGCCCGATCCACTCCAGCTGTTCCACCCGTTCGGGACCCGTCGGCCCGGCTCGCGACGATGCCAGGGAACCGCACCCACCGAGGCGGCAATGGCGTCGGCGTAGTGCTCGAGGCCAACCACGGGATCCGCGGGCAAGGGATCGACGTAGAAGGTCTCCGAGGTCCAAGACGCTCCCGGGGCAACCGAGACCGGATGCGGGAGGTAGGCACTCTCGTAGGACAAGTACGAAAACCCGGTTCTCCCGTCCTCTTCTCCGGCGCGACTGGCGGAGTAGGAGAGGTTGGCGACAGGAACGCTGGCGGCGAAGGTGACCGCACCACCGATCCAGCTCGATCCGTCCTCGAGGTCGGTGATGGCGTGGTTCCAGTTGCTCACGGAGTGACCGGCGAAGTTGCCCGGCGCCAGGATGCCGTAGCCCTCGTTGAGCGGCACGTCTCCCGGCAGGACCTCGGCGACGAAGTCGAGCATGGTGAAGGAGCCATTCTCCAGGATCCGAGCCGAAGAGGGATGCCCGCCGAGGAACAGTCCGCCGTCCGGTCCCTCGGTCCGCAGCGGCGCCGTTCGGGCCACGAGCACTGCCGCGTCGCCGCCATTCTTCACATCGAGGGTGAAGGTGAAGTGGTCGGTAGCGCCGATCGTCCACGTCAGCACGTGGTCGGCGTCGATGGTGGAGACGACGATCTGGGCGTCCTCCTGGAGCACGGAGACGTCGCCCTGGTCGCTGCGTAGCTCCGGACCATCGACCGTATTGTCGAGCTGAGCGGCCGCAAATCCCCGGCTAAGGATCATGACGCCGTCGTCGTGGCGGATGTCTATCGTGCCGTCGGCATGAGCCCGCAGTACCGCTCCCTCGATCTCGAGAAGACCGACCGACACGCCGCCGCTAACCTGCGCTTTCTCCTGCTGACAGGCGATGAGGAGCAGCAGTGGGAGGGTCGTTTTCATGGGAGGTACCAGACGAACGGGAGGTTCTGGGGCGCCTCATTCTAATGGTGACGCCCGATTACACCACTGAAGGTCTGGCCCCATTCCGCCGTCGAAGTGGACAGCTCCCAAGAAGAGGTGGGCCTGTGACTTCGAAAAAACTACTCGCATCGCTGGCAACGAGCATCTGGCTCCTCGGCGCATCGTCTCCCTGCCTGGCGAGTGAGCCGGTGAAGGTCATCGAGGACGCCCTGACTCTGCCCGACGGCATGCACGCCGCCGAAGCGCTGGCTTCCGTGAAGGATGTGGCCGCGATCTTCGACCTCTACGAGCCCGTCATTCCCAAGGTCCCCGGCGTAAAGCTGGAGCTGGAGAAGCAGATGCTGTCCGCGGAGGAATCGACGATCCTCGAGCTCCCGGTGCGCGGAGCCACCTTTGGACGCACCATCGACGAGCGCGCCCACGTGACGGCCGAGACTGCGCCCATCGCCTGCGCCGATCCGAGTCTGCTGGACGGCATGCTCATCACGCTGGACTTCTCTGCATCGAGCTACAACATCGAGCGCCGCATCGATCGCATCGACATCACCGCCTGCCCGCAGGTCGACAAACACGGACAGACCGTCGTGAACGTGGTGGGAAAGATGTACGAGGGCTATCTGCCGCAGGATCCGGACCTCAACCACATCAACGAGGCGATCGGCGCCAAGGCTCTGCAGAGTGCCTTCATCAAGCAGGTCCCAGCAGTGTTCGCCGCCGTGGAGGCCCACTGGCAGACACTCCCCGTGGTCGCCGAGGCAACCATCGAGGACACCGCCGAGGACACCGCCGAGGACACCGGCAAGTAATATGCGAGCATGATCCTCGCGCTCCTCACGGTACTGGCCTGTGGACCGGGCGGCACCGACTCCGGCACCGCCGACAGCGATCCGTTTGCGAACTGGGACGAGCGGCCCATCGCCGACCGGTGTTTCCCCGGCATCGGCGACACCGCCAAGGGCCTGCCCGACTACGACCAGTTCGATCCCAAGATCGCCCACCACTGCCAGGGCACCGATCACCAGGACATCGTCGACGTCGAGCGGCTGGTGTTCTTGGGAGACTCGGTCACCGCTGGAACGCCGCCAACGACGATCCCCCAGCTCTATCGATCCATCGTCGAGGCCGACGTCAAGGAGCGCTTCGGTGATGAGGTCATCGTCGAGAACTGTGCGGTCTACGGCGCGAGGACCGACGACCTGCTGCTGGAGCCGAACAAACAGATCCTGGAGTGCCTTGGGGAGACCGATCCCATCGACGAGCGCACCCTGGTCGTCATGACCATCGGCGGCAACGACATGTTCGCGTTCGCCGAGGACATGCGAGATGGCGCGTCGGGCGCCGAGGTCCTCGCCGAGGTCGAGAACGCCGCCGACCTGATGCACGATGCGATCTCCTGGTTCGGCGAAAACGAAGCTTCACGGTTTCCCAACGGCGTCGATGTCATCTTCGGAAACGTGTACGAGTTCACCGACACCGTCGGCGACATGGACAGCTGTCCGACCGCGGAGTTGTTCGGTTTTACAGGCACTATTCCCGAGCTTCGAGATGCGTATCTGCGAATCAACGAGCGCTTCGTCCAGACCGCCGTCGAGACCCAGACCGACGTGATCTTCATGCTGGAACACTTCTGCGGCCACGGATTCCACGCCGATGACCCCGACAATGAGTGCTACCGAGGCCCGGACACCGAGCTGTATTTCGACCCTACCTGCATCCACCCAACGCCGGCTGGCCACGCTCGGATCGCCGAGATGTTCACCGCGGTGATCGACGAGTAGCCCCTGCACCGTGCAGAGATCCACCAAGGATCTCCACGCCCAGCTGGGGGGTAAGGCCTCTTGTACCTTCAGAGCGCCGCGATCTGCGCACCATGGGCTCGCCTGCCAGGAGCGCCCGTGGCATCATGGAAGACCACACATGGGAGGCTGAAGTGCACCTTGCGGTGATCACAGAGAGTGGCCTGGTTCGCTCCGGCGCGCGTGTACTGGCATCGCTGAAAGGCACCCACAAAGCGTCACTGCAGACGGCCGAGCAGGCGGCCGCACTGGGGCTGCCTGGAGAGGCCACGGCGTTCCTGTACGTGGGCGAGGTGCCCGAGGCCAAGAAGCTCCGTGCCAAGAGCGGGACGCAGTGGGAAGCCCATGGAGCGAGCTGGGGTTTCAGCGGCAACGAGGCCTGGATCTTCGGCACGCCCGTCGACGATCCCAAGGCCACCCTGGCCGCGATCAGCGCCGACCTGGGAGAGATCCAGGAGATCGCCGAGATCGAGCTCCTCACTGGCGAGGATCCAAAAAAATACGGCGGCCTGCACTTTGCGGGTCGCTTCCTCGATCCCTACCTCAAGGTCGAAGCGCAGACGGTGGTCGGTGGCAAGCACCAGTTCACCCCCGAGCGCATGGTCTGGGAGCGGCAATACACGATCGGCGTGGTGGCGTTCTTCAACGAGGGCTTCGACAAGTTCGTCGAGTCGGCTCGCTAGGTTTCCATCGGCACTACATAGACGTGGATGGGCCGCTGTCCCTCTTCGTCCACATGAACGGGATCCAGCCCGCTCAGCGGCCAGTGGTACGAGAGCAGGCGCGCTCCCGGGCGCAGCTTCTTCACCAGGTTCTCAGTGAACTCGGGCGTGCAGACCCAGTAGGCAGTCCCCCACACATAGAGCGCGTCGAAGCTGGAGAGATCCGCGTCGTGGAGGTCTCCCAGCACCAGGGTAGTCTCGGCGCCGCCCTGGATCATGAGCCGCAGCCGCCCCACCAGATACTGCATCGGAGAGACCTCGATCCCCGTGCATCTCGCGCCCGTCGCGTTGTGCACAGCGATCACCAGGCGCCCGTCTCCCGCCCCGAGATCGCAGAAGGTCTGATGCTCCTCGAGCTCCAGCAGCTTGATGATCCGCGGGACTTCCTCCCTCGAGGTCGGGACCCAGGGCGCATAATTCCAGCTGTAATAGACCGCTGGAACGCCCAGGATCAGCCCGATCACCAGCCACGGAACCGACAGCCAGGACGGGGTGAGCCAGGCTGGCGTGAGCCCGATGCAGACCATCACCAGGGTGAGGAGCAGGTCACGCCGCCTGCTGGCTCGGACGAATTCCTGATTCATAGCGAGATCACTCGGACGAACCGCCGCATATTCAGGCGCAGAGTCTCGTGCATCCGGGCAACACCAGCTCGCACGAACGATGTGCGAGACGCAGGTTCAACCTTGCCGTCGACGGACTCTCCGGGTCGTGTTAGCTGCGTGCGCGTTCAGGGTTGTGATCGTCGGTGAAAGCCGCGGTTGGGACGTTGAGCTACGTTGCGCCACCTCGGTGCACCAGAGAATCGGACCTCCTGTCCGACGCCAAGTGGTCTGGGCAATACGCCTTGACGCTTCAGAAAAAAGAGAAGAAGAAATGAGCAAGAAGCTCTTTGTGGGCGGCCTCGCGTGGGCCACCGACGACAATGGCCTCCGCGAGGCCTTCGCTGCGCACGGTGAAGTCACCGATGCCAAGGTCATCAACGACCGCGACACCGGCCGCTCCCGCGGATTTGGATTCGTCACGTTCTCCGACTCGGAGGCGGGTGAAGCCGCTATCCAGGCGATGGACGGAACCAACCTCGATGGCCGGACCATCCGCGTCAACGAGGCGCAGCAGCGCAGTGGCGGCGGACGTGGCGGCGGACGTGGCGGCGGACGCGGCGGCGGCGGCGGCGGCTACAACCGCGGCGGCGGCGGCGGCGATCGCTGGTAGCACCAGTACCGCAGTAAAACAGAGAGCCCTCGGCCATTGCCGGGGGCTTTCTTCTTGGATCAATCAACCGAGAGCTGTCCTCAGTGCGACAGCGCCCTGAATGCAACCCGAAGCCGCAGGCCGGTCGCGCAGGCATCTGGAGGTCCCGCAGCCACGACGGCCGCCGCATCCCCTCGCCCGCAGAGCGCCAGCAAGACTGCGCCGAACGTCGGCTCATCCGACTCCTCCAGATCGGCACCGCGCTTGAGGACGCCATCGACCAGCGCCCGCTCGCCCATCCGGTGGTAGACCACCGCCAACCACCCTAGTGACGGAATCGTCCGGCTAGATTGCCCGACATCCTCCAGCGCGCGGATCGACGCCTCGAGCTGCGAGCGGGCCTCCTCCAGATCGCCCGCAAGCAGCCGAACCACACCGATGCCGCCCAGACACTGACCATCGAGGACGCCGAGCCGGCGCTCCATCGCCAGCTGAAAACCCTCTCGAAAAGCAGTCTCTGCGGCTTCGAGTTCCCCCACGTCGAGGAGCGCGTCGCCGAGCTTGAAGAGGGTGTGGCCGAGCTCGGCTCCGTCATCGGCCTCCCGGAAGTGCGAAGCAGCAGAGCGCAGCCGCGGCACGCTCTCCCAGTGCCATCCCAGCAACGACAGCAGGCGACCCAGGACCGCTTCACAGTGAGCCACACTCCACGGCAACTCGGCCTGTCCGGCGAGCCGCAGCGCCTGACGAGCAGCCTCGATCCCCTCTTTGATCCGCCCTTCTCGGAAGGTCAGACGCGCCGCCTCGCAGCGGATGTTGATGGCCTTCTTCGGATCGAGTCTGTCCAGGTGCGCCGCCGCCAGCGCGTACGCGGCGATGGCTTGGTCCCAGTCCCCGCGGGTGTGCAGAGTCGTCGCCTTCGAGTAGAGCAGCGCGCCACGCTCGCCTTCGAGGCCTTCGACGAGGGAAAGCGCCTCTTCAACATCAGCGAGGGCTTCGTCGAGGCGGAGGGCTTTGCGCCTCGCTTCGGCGCGTAACCGGAGGGCACGACACCGACCTCGGGGGGTGATGTCGCCAGCGACAACCCGATTCAACCAGCGGATCTGGTCGGGAATGCCCACGGAAGCTCGCACATAGTCCTCGAAGGCGAGCAGCAACTCGGTCGCAAGATCGGGCGCGTGGCCAGCACACCAATCGACGCAGCCGACGACCTCGGCATGACGGGGTGCCACCGCAGAGGCCGCCGCCTGCGCGCCCCATGTCACCAGGTATCGGGCCTGCTCGAGACGTTGCTCAGACGTGATCTCAGGCAGCTGACAGCCAACGGTGAACGGCAGGATCGGGCGGTGGCTGTCCAACTGCAGCCAACCCGCTCTCACCAGCTCCCCCGCGGCGCCGCCACGGAGACGAAAGGCCTGCAGCGCCGCGACCGTGTCGGGGGGCACCTGCCGCGACGGTCGCACATCGGCAGTTGTCGGCGTCAATCCAGCCTGATCGAGGGCCCGCAGCCTATGAAGTGTGCCGGCCAACCCGCCGATCTCGGCGCGCAGGGCAGCGTGATCCGGCAGCAGTTCGCGGCGGAAGGCCTCCTCCAGCGCCGGAACGACGAGGATCTCCTCTCCGGGCAGACCGGTCGGCGCGCCGGTGTACAGCTGATGTGCCTCAGCAGCGACCGGGGAATCGTCGTCGCGAAACCAGAGCGCACCGAGGCCCGGATCGGCCCCTCCGACCCAGACTCCGCCGGAGAATCGCCCTCCACCGCGATGCAGAGCCGCGATGGCGAGGCTGCTCAGGCCCGCTCCCGGCGGCCCCACCACCGTCAGCACCGGTCCCTGTCCAAGCCGCGCCACGATCTTCTGGAGGATCTCCTCTCGCCCCACCAGACGGGGGTCCGGCGGCAGATCGGTCCGCTGAGGATGGATGGGCGACGCCACCGCTTCGGGAGACATCGCCACGAAGCGGTAGCCCAGACCGTGCACCTTCAGGAGATGGTGGGGCTTGCGAGGGTCGGGCTCCAGCTTCCTCCGGAGCCGCCGGATCGCTGTGTCCACGCAGCGCGTCTGCACAGTGGGCGGTAGCTCCCACACCTGGGCCAGGAGTTCATCGCGACTCACCGGCGATTCGTCCCGGGACACCAGATAGCTCAGGAGCCGCTGCTCCAGTTCTGTGAGCGGCTCGTCGCCCGTTCCACTTCGCACAAGGCGATTCTCGAGATCGACGACGCGGTCTGGCAGGTAGATGTGCAGGGCGACTCCAGGGCGGACGAACACAGCCGGATCCGAATGACGCCACAGCGGGCCACCACATTCACCGCTGAGTCACCGAGCTGGGCCGTAGACCACCGACTCGATGATCACCGGGGTCAGGGGTACGTCACCGCCATCGGTCGGTAGCTCGGCGATGGCATCCACGATGTCCATGCCCGAGGTGACCTCGGCAAAGACCGCGTAGCCGGCCTCAGTAGAGCCACCCGGATCGAGGAAGTCGTTGTCGACCACGTTGATGAAGAACTGAGAGGTCGCCGAGTCCGCGGCGTCCAAACGAGCCATCGCCACCGTCCCGCGCTCGTTGGAGATCCCGCTGTCCGCCGCCTCGTTCTCGATCGACGGCTCGGTGCTCTTCAGCGTTCCGGTCTCGGTGACCCCGCCCCCCTGAACCATGAAGCCGGAGATGACGCGGTGGAAGGTCGTCGCTTCGTCGCCGTCCTCGCCGTCATAGAACCCCGCTTCGATATAGTCCAGGAAGTTCGCCGAGGTAATGGGAGATTCGTCCTCGAAGAGCGTCAGTTCGAAGCTGCCCTCCGAGGTCTGCACGGTGACGACGTCCACAACGGGCTCGCTGTCGGAGTCGGTTTCACTCTCGATGGGGTCTTCGGAGGAGCCGCCGCACGCGAACAGGGCGAGGGCAACAAAGTGGTGGAGCATGGTTCGGATCCTCGGGCGCCCAGCAGACTAACCCCCGCTTCCTAGGAGATCTGGAGGTTGTCGGCCAGAATACAGCTGGAGGTCTCGCGAATGTCGATCCAGGGGTTCCTGACGCTGGTGATCGTGCTCTTGCTGATACCCGCGGTGGGCCATGCAAACGACATGGACATGGACGGCGTTCTCGACGTGTCCGACATCTGCCAGGGCCACGACGACACCCTCGACACCGACGGAGACGGCACCCCAAATGGCTGCGACCCATGCCAGGGCGGGGGCGATGACACCGACATGGACGGCTTCTCCGATAACTGCGACGAGTGCCAGTTTTGGCCCGACGACTGGGACCTGGACGGCGACGGGTGGCCGGACCTGTGCGACCCGTGTCCGGCGTCCAACCCCAACGATGGCGACGCCGATGGTGCCTGCGACGTCGAGGTCTGCATCGGCAACTGGATGTTCGAACCCGACACCGACGGAGACGGCTGGTGCGACGACACCGACGTCTGCCCCGGATACGACGACGCACTGGATGCCGACGGAGACGGAGCTCCCGACGACTGCGACCTCTGTCCCCTCGATGTCCCTCCCGACGACGACGACGGAGACGGGATCTGCGACTCCGACGACCTGTGTTCCGGCGACGATCTCTCCGGAGATACGGATGGAGACGGCGTCTGCGACGACATCGACCCCTGCCCCCTCGACGCTCCCGACGACGACGACGGGGACGGCGTCTGCGACTCCGACGACATCTGTGCGGGTTTCGATGATGGACTCGACGCCGACGGAGATGGCACCCCCGATGGCTGCGACCTCTGTCCCCTCGACGCGCCTCCCGACGACGACGACGGCGATGGCGTCTGTGACTCCGACGACCTGTGTACCGGTGACGATCTCTCCGGAGACACCGACGGGGACGGCATCTGCGACGATGGCGATCCGTGCCCGCTCGATGTTCCTCCCGACGACGACGACGGCGATGGTGTCTGTGACTCCGACGACATCTGTCCAGGATCCAGCGACGGCGTCGACGCGGATGGGGACGGAACTCCAGACGGCTGCGACCCCTGTCCTCTCGATGCTCCGCCCGACGACGACGACGCAGATGGGGTGTGCGACGCCGACGATCTCTGCATTGGCGACGACGCTACCGGCGACAGCGACGCAGACGGGATCTGCGACGATCTCGACTTCTGCGTCGGCGATGAGGCGAGCGGCGACACCGACCTCGACGGGATCTGCAACAACATCGATCCCTGTCCGCTGGACGCGCCTCCAGACGACGATGACGGCGACGGGGTCTGCGACAGCGACGACCTCTGCACGGGCGACGATCTCTCCGGAGACTCCGACCTGGATGGCCTCTGTGACGACATCGATCCCTGCCCCTCCGACGCGCCTCCCGACGACGATGATGGCGATGGAACCTGTGATTCCGATGACATCTGTCCTGGGCATGACGACGCCCTGGACACCGATCTCGATGGAACGCCGGACGGATGCGACCTCTGCCCGTCCGATGCTCCCCCAGACGACGATGACGGGGACGGCGTGTGCGACAGCGATGACCTCTGCGCGGGCGATGATCTCACCGGAGACTCCGATCTGGATGGCCTCTGTGACGACAGCGATCCATGCCCCCAGGACGCACCTCCAGACGACGATGACGGGGACGGGGTGTGCGACAGCGACGACCTCTGCGCGGGCGATGATCTCTCCGGAGACTCCGACCTGGATGGCCTCTGTGACGACACCGACCCCTGCCCCTCCGACGCACCTCCAGACGACGATGATGGCGATGGAACCTGTGATTCCGATGACATCTGTCCAGGATCCGACGATGCGATGGATGCCGACGGAGACGGCACGCCGGATGGCTGCGACCTCTGTCCACTGGACGCTCCACCCGATGACACTGACGGAGATGGTGCCTGCAACGCCGATGATCTCTGCCCCGGATCCGACGACGACGACGACGACGACGGAGATGGCATCCCGGACGGCTGCGACAGGTGTGCGCTGGGAGACGACGCTGTCGACGATGACTACGACACAGTCCCCAACGCTTGCGATGTCTGTGCGGGTTTCGACGACTTCGGCCCCGACTCGGACAGCGACACCATCCCGGACGCCTGCGACCTCTGCCCCGCCGGTGACGATCGCCTCGACAGCGACGCCGACACCGTCCCCGACGCCTGCGACAGCTGTCCCGGAGCAGACGACCTTCTCGACGGGGACCTCGACGGCCTTCCCGATGCCTGCGACCCATGCCCCGGCGATCCCGGCGGAGTGGATCTCGACGGCGACGGCTCCTTCGACTGCCAGGACTGCGACGACACCGACCCCACCCTCGAGGCCCTCGATCTCGACGGCGACGGGGTGAGCACCTGCGACGGCGACTGCAACGACTTCGACGCCGGCACCTTCCCCGGAGCCCCCGAGGTCGCCGATGGCATCGACAACGACTGCAACGGTCTCGTCGATGATGGCACGAACAACGCCGATGATGACGGAGATGGCTTCACTGAGCTCGGAGGCGACTGCGACGACGACGACATCAACGCCTTCCCCGGGAACGTCGAGATCTGCGACAGCACCGACAACGACTGCGACGGAGAGATCGACGAGGGCACCGAGTGCTACGACGACGACGGAGACGGCTTCTGCGAGGGTCCAGCCTGCACGGACGGCTCGCTGCCCGGGGATTGTCACGACGGCAACGACCAGATCAACCCGAACATGCCCGAGATCCTGGGCAACAACATCGACGACGACTGCGACGGCGTGGTGGATACCGGCAACCTCGACCAGGACGGGGACGGGTTTGCCGACGACGTGGACTGCGATCCGGTCGAGCCGCTCATCTTCCCCGGCGCACCCGAGCTCCCCGACGGGCTCGACAACGACTGTGACGGCATCGTCGACGAGGGCACCAACCTCTACGAT
>PJEL010002851.1_pt1 | contig 15389 bp, 10 predicted proteins | sample 1853271 | NCBI WGS metagenome assembly PJEL01 (sample SAMN08108733, study PRJNA415343) | Invertebrate metagenome, whole genome shotgun sequencing project. | host: Globobulimina | place: Sweden: Gullmar Fjord | collected 2015-08 | reverse complement strand
TGATAACATCACTTCTACCCTATACTCGCACACCATGATACCGATGTTCCAACAGCCAACATCTGCATATCGGCTGTCATAGTCACGTTCAATTTTGGTTGATAACAACACTTCTACCCTATACACGCACACCATGATACCTATGTTCCAACAGCCAACATCTGCATATCGGCTGTCATAGTCACGTTCACTTTGGGTTTATAGCGTCACCTCTACCCTGTGTGCCCATACCATGGTATCGCCCCAAAGCGGCAGCATCCATACCCCGCTATTGGCATCCTGATAAATCTGCCGCAGGATTTGAGTTTCATTGCTCAGCACCGACTTACGGATCTCACGGTAGATGGTAGCAGACTCTTCGGATATCGCATCCGGGCTTGTAAAGCTGACATTCTCAGTATCGAGCAGAAATGACTTCACCAACTGACCATCGACCGTCTTTTGCCGCATCTTAAACTCGCCGCTGAACTGATAGCGCATAGATACATGCCGTAGTAGATCGTCTGTGATACAGGCCGCCATCACCAGAGTCCCCCGGGACGGAGATTGATAAACCAAAGACAGGCGTACGTCGGCTCGAACCACATTCTTACTGGCACCATAATAGTAGACATCGGCCCGATAGATATCTTCTACCAACCCCTGAGACGGGTTATCAAACTTATCCAACAAAATCTTGTTATAGGTCACCTGCTCCATACGCAGCTTAGTTTCACTGAGCCACTGCAGATCTAATGGCGAAACTGTATTTATCTCTCTCACCAGATTCAGGGGCTGAGTATCATTACACTCCCCTTCGTACTGATTACACAGGGCAACCGATTCATAACGATTGTTGTCGTTGGCAAAAATTCGCTTCAGTTGTCCGTTGCCAAAGATGGCTTCTGTGTTCGACCAATTACCGATTAAACGGTCTGCCGACGGATTGACCTCGGGCTGCTCCTCTAACCTAAGCTGACTCAGTTGTACTTTTTGCCCGGCAAGCTCAGTCTCAGCATCCAAAATTGACGCCACCCCGGGTTGAGCCAGCAGAGCCAGATAGTTGACCGTCTGCTTCAACTTGCCGGAGAAATGCAGGCTAGTTAGGAGCACAACAAACATCACGACTCCTAGCCAACGCCAGTGACGACTTAAATTGCGAGCTACAGGCGAGGCGTTGTCAACCTGAGATTGCGGCTCCATCAATTCGACCGACTCATCGGTTTCAATTACGCACAGACTATAGCCATACCTGGGAATGTTTTTGAGCTCTATATCATTTTGGGACTCTAATTTACGTCGCAAGGTACTGATACATTGTGTCAGCGATGAGGGAGCCACCAAACGTCCGGGCCAGCCGGCTTCATTAAGATCTTCCTTACTGACGACTTCGCCGATGCGCTGGGCCAGCAACTTGATGATTTCGAGTTCGGCCAGAGACAGTGGACTTCGGTCCTGATTGCTCTCATCCAGCAACTCTCTTGACTCCAGATCAATCGAAAGATATTTAGATAACTTCACCATATCTCATCCTCGGATCATAACTCCCTTTAGTGATACTTAAGCGATTATTAAGCATTATATTATATTGGAACGAATTTCATTTAAGCTTGATGCCTCTCCGAATTCGGCAATGAAATCAAGAAAAAATGTGAACCTGCCTGCACTCAGCAAAAAAGACCCTGATCAAAAGACCAGGGCCAAGATGGGATTGCAGGGTGGAGCATTTTTACTTCAGACCATGAACCTCTTTCAGATTGGTCAGGTCATGACAGACTGCACAAGACTCTTCGCCTGTGTACTGACCAAGTTCGACACCGAACTGAGCGCCATTTTGCTTCATGTGACTGACCACATCTTTACGGACTTGACGGCGGTCTTCACCCTCTTCCGCGGCGCGCTTACCATGGCAGCTCAAACATACAGCTGCGGTAGGCGATACAAAAGCATCTGCAACTGCATCGACGGCATAACGCTTGTTACCGCTGGTGTCTTTACCATTTGCAGGGTCCAGACCGTCATAGGTATCCATGTAATCAAGATCCAGCGCTAGCGGCTTGCGACCCACCAGGTACTTGGCATCGAAGCTGTCTGCGATATGACACTTGGCACAGTTTGCCAGATCTGCCGAGTACTCAACATTACGCTTCCAACCTTTACCACTTTGGTTAGCACGGTTGTTAGCATGCATAGCATGAATCCATACCTTCTGATCAGGATGACTCATGGTCAGCTGCTCAACGTAATCCTCATCACCTTGCTTGGTTTGCGAATTACGTATGACCTGAGTTGGCATGTTGTTGGCGTTATGACAAGCCAGACATTCTTCACCAGCATTCGATGCAGTAGTCCAGTCACGCTCACCACGTGGCATCAGACTCTTCATCATAATCATTGGATCCAAAGAACCGTCACCATCGGAATCGACCGAGCCCGAAGCACAAGTGGTAGCGAAGTAGGTACTATCGTTCTTGACCACAGAATGACAGCTACGACAGTTAAGAGTCATCTGTACGAAGCCATCTTCTGAGGTAGTGGTTCCATGACAGTCGCCACACAACTCATTAGTCACGATTTGACGACGTGGACGCTCTTCCAGCATGCCTTCCTTATTGAAGAAGTGTTGCCAGTTATAACCAGCGGCACCGTTACTCCAATCAGTTTTGCCATCACAGTCCTGAATTGTTTCGCCATCTTTGTCGATACAGAACCAAATACGCGGCGTCACCATACCGTAGCTATCGTTCAAGTCACCATCGAAGTCATCTTCAAGATCGAATGGACCAATTTCAAACGTAGTCTTACCATTTTCATAGTTAAGCACGATTGGAGCATCTACATAGCCTGGGAAGTTTTCTTTGTTAGTATGAACACGCAGTACCTTACCACGCTCCATGCCCATATCCTGGCCGCCCCAGTTGATATAGAATTCGGCGTAGTACATGTACTTAACCAAATCTAGCTGCTCGTTACGCGTCTTGCCATCTTTGTCTAAAATGTCGACTGTCAACTGTACATAGCCAGTCTTATCGGTATCTAAGTTGGCGTCGATGTTGGCTTTTGCTTCCGGAGCATCAACCATCTTGGCTTCGGTCACAGTCAGGTGAAGATTGTTACGGCGCTCGTTTTGTCCCTTATAGGTAGACAAATGCACCATCTCGAGGGTATCTGGCGTGTGACAATTGGCACATTGTGCATTGTCCTGATACGGCCAGTGGCCAACGCCTTCCTTAAAGTTAACGTCTGTATGACAGGTAATACAAGTTTCCTGGGTAGGTACGTTCTTCCAGTTGGCGAAATCTGTCGCCTGCTCATTTGGGGAGTGACAGTTATCACAACCACCGACTGGCGCAGAGATCACACCTATGTGAGCCTTATGAGCCAGCATTGGGAACACTTTTTCACTGCTGCTGACCTTGTTGTCTGTATGACAAGATACACAGGTCTCCACTTCAGTGTAATGTCCGCCATGAATGGTAAAGTCATCATGACAACTTTCACAGTTCTGGTTGTTGACCACATTCTTGGTGTACAGAGGGGTTTCGCCCTGAGCACGGAAATCATAGTTCATATTGGCGTAGGGTAGCTCTGAAGCCCCTACTTTTTCACCACCGGTATTGACCATCAGACGCAGTGTCTTGTCATCGTTGATAGTAAATGCAGGCTCAGCAGTCACATCTTTAAGGAAGTGATAATTATAAGTACCGTCACCATTATCAGTCAGAGTGCCACACTTGGCATATTTGCTGTCCGGACAAGATTCTGAGCTCAGTAGTTTCCAGTTATTGGCATCGCCATTTTCGCCTTGCTCAAGGCCAGAGAGCATAAAGCCAAAATGGCTCAACCCAACGACAGGCAGGTCTTTCTCATTGGTCACCATAAAAGTGACAGCAGAGTCACTGGCGATGGCCACCTTGTCGACTGTCACATTCAAACTTTGCGCACTGGTTGCAACAATAATGGCCGGAGTACCTGGCGTGCCGTCCTTGCCATCTACTCCGTCTTTACCATCATCGCCACTACAGCCTGAAAGTGCCAGACCGATTAATGTTGCTAATGTAGCAACCTTCATATCGAATCGTTTCATCATTTCCCTCACTCACTTTTATTGGTGCCCTCTAATTTGGGGCAGAAGAAATGTACCTAAGTGACAGGAAATAAAGTGTGACTAGCACGCTTGCAATTACCTCGAAAGTAATCAACGAGAAACAGAGCACAAAAACAAGACAAAACGATAACAAACTGATAAAAAAATAAAGGCAAAATGATGTTTGGCTGTTGCAAAAAGGTTTCAGCCGTCTTTTATAGTGTGATTGTTAGCACGTAAAGCACTAACAAAAGCTAACAAAACGCTGATTTGTTACCAAAGCGTAGGAATTATCTCCATTGTGCAGCGTATGCCCAACAGCCTATGTCTCTAAATATTGTACTGAAGGGCTCATATTGAAGCGATTCAGCTCGATTACCTACATTTTTAGAAGGCATTGTTTAAGGCAATTTTAGGTGATACTTGCTCAAGGTTATGCATTTGATACTGGATTAACGAGCTGAAACCCTCCGCCACTATGTCCTTCACTCGTTGCAAATAGGAGGTGTGAATACCTATATTGCATGGCTATGGATATAGGTAGTACGGGACGAAGGTAGAATAATGCACGACTATATGGTCTATTTTGTTCCATACAAAATCAGACACTTCCTCCACTGACCCATAGGGATATGGGAAATGTCTTTAAAGCGTATGGAATGCTTAAGACCATGGAGAGCAGATACAGAAGGTAGAGCCAAGCACTACTGAAAGGATTCAGGAGGTACGAGCCCAAGGATGGGCAAAGGTAGAATAATACACGACTATATGGATATAGGAGGTAGAGCGAAGCAGTATGCCAGAGCCGAAGAACAATGATCGAGAGTAATACATCTATACGTTATCGCCGAGCAGCGAATGGCCTAACCTCTGGTGTGTGGAGCTCTCACGAAGATACCGATTGGTATAAGGAAAAGATAAAAGGAAAAGCAGCTATGGGCTGATAGGCTGATAGGCTGATATGAACAGCTCATCATTTAGCTTGAACAACATAAATGATTGGCACTGAAGTTTATAACAGACACAAAGCCAATTTCATTCCATGACCTCCAAGGATGGAGGGAATGTCATGAAGATGTCTGGAACATCTTTGACCCATGGACTCTTTTGAAAAAAGCGACATAACTCTCTGTTACAAGAAGTCCAGACACAAAAAAGCCCGTCATAAGACGGGCTTTCTGTGTATGGCTGGGATACCAGGATTTGAACCTGGGAATGCCGAGATCAAAACCCGGTGCCTTACCGCTTGGCGATATCCCAATAATACTTTTTGAAAAATTCGATGGTACGGGAAGAGAGACTTGAACTCTCACACCTTACGGCACCAGAACCTAAATCTGGCGTGTCTACCAATTCCACCACTCCCGCATCGAACTTTCTGACAAGTTACCTTGCCGATTTATCTTTATAATGTACAACAATCAGATTGTCACGTCACTATTAAGACAAGGTCAATAAATCAACCTTTTAAAAATGGCTGGGATACCAGGATTTGAACCTGGGAATGCCGAGATCAAAACCCGGTGCCTTACCGCTTGGCGATATCCCAATTAAACTGTCTTGCTAATAATAAGCCAAAGCTCATTACTTTAAAATAAATGGTACGGGAAGAGAGACTTGAACTCTCACACCTTACGGCACCAGAACCTAAATCTGGCGTGTCTACCAATTCCACCACTCCCGCACTGCATCTGTTTTTACATCCTGATTAGGATGGTACTCAGTAACTGGCGTGTCTAATATCCACACCCACCACTTTCGCACTGCATCTGGTTTTACATCTAGATTAAGATGGCTCGTATTTTACATCTTGAGAAGATGGTAGCCATGTTGACGGGACTAAAGTTCCGACTGCTACTCCTCAGCTTTACATCTTGAGAAGATGGTAGCAATGGCGGGACTTGAACCTGCGACCCCAGCATTATGAATGCTGTGCTCTAACCAGCTGAGCTACATTGCCAAAGATGGCTGGGATACCAGGATTTGAACCTGGGAATGCCGAGATCAAAACCCGGTGCCTTACCGCTTGGCGATATCCCAATTAATCTTTCTTACTAATAACAAGCCTAAGCTCATTACTTTAAAACAAATGGTACGGGAAGAGAGACTTGAACTCTCACACCTTACGGCACCAGAACCTAAATCTGGCGTGTCTACCAATTCCACCACTCCCGCACTGCATCTGGTTTTACATCCTGATTAAGATGGCTCGCATTTTACATCTCGAGAAAGATGGTAGCAATGGCGGGACTTGAACCTGCGACCCCAGCATTATGAATGCTGTGCTCTAACCAGCTGAGCTACATTGCCATCGTTTCCGTGTCCCTCTTGGTGAGGAACGGGGCGTATTATGCTTATTCAGAGTATTTAGGTCAACCGCTTTTTTTCTCTATTTTAAACTAAGCCGCCTGTTCGGCTATAACTTCACCAAAGTGAGCGTCAGATGCACAAATATAGCCTATTATTCTCGATGAATGCAGTTAAATACTGTCTTAAGGAGCAAAAATCTCTCTGATAAAAAGCTGAATAACCAGAAAAACGCCCCATATTACGCATTAAGATATGGCCAACTAACCGTTTCCCGATAAATTATCTCTTCACTTTTATCTTCTACTGCTGCCTTAGTCGCCAGTCTGTAATATCCACGGATATCAATTTCACGGTAAACGGATAAACCTGAGCCTAACTGGGAGATCTGAAATTAGTGAACGACCGAAAATGATATCGGCACTTCTGTTGATGTGTTCGCGAACCTTCAACTTACTATAAGCTACAAGTTCTGGTCACAAGCGTTGAGATCGGTTATCCATAGCTTGAAAACAAAAATGGCCCAACTTTGCAATTGGGCCATTCAATTAACTCACGCTATAACCTGCTATATATTGATAGCAAACCTATAGAGATAACTTATACGTTAAATAGGAAATGCATCACATCGCCATCTTTAACGACATATGTCTTACCTTCTACGCGTAACTTACCTGCATCTTTTGCACCTGCTTCACCTTTATAGGTAATGAAGTCATCATAGGCCATAACTTGGGCACGGATAAATCCACGCTCGAAGTCGGTATGAATGACACCAGCTGCTTGTGGAGCCGTTGCTCCAACAGCCACAGTCCAGGCACGAACCTCTTTCACACCAGCGGTAAAATAGGTTTGTAGCGTTAATAGATCGTAGCCTGCACAGATCACACGATCTAATCCTGGCTCTTCAAGACCAAGATCAGCCATAAACTCTTCACGATCTTCAGCGTCCATCTCAGCCAGTTCAGATTCAATGGCTGCACAAACAGCAACAACAGCGGCATTTTCTTGTGCTGCGATTTCACGAACGGCATCCAGATGCGGATTATTTTCGAAGCCATCTTCAGCGACGTTAGCAATATACATCGTTGGCTTAAGTGTTAGGAAGTTCAAATAATCTACCGCTAACAGTTCCTCTTTTGAGAGGTCCATTGAGCGCAACATATGCCCTTCATCCAGTATTGGACGCATTTTTTCTAACACTGACACTTCAAATTTAGCATCTTGATCGCCACCTTTGGCGCGCTTAGCTTGGCGCATTATGGCGCGTTCACAAGAATCAAGATCCGCTAAAGCAAGTTCAGTGTTAATCACTTCAATATCGGCAACTGGCGAGACTTTGTTAGCTACGTGAACGATGTTGTCATCTTCAAAACAACGTACAACATGACCGATTGCATCAGTTTCACGGATATTAGCCAGGAATTTGTTTCCTAAGCCTTCACCTTTTGACGCACCAGCAACCAAGCCCGCAATATCTACAAATTCCATTGTGGTAGGTAAAATACGTTCTGGTTTTACGATCTCAGCCAGAGCATCTAAACGCGCATCAGGTACAGGAACCACACCGGTGTTAGGTTCAATAGTACAGAACGGGAAGTTTGACGCTTCGATGCCAGCCTTAGTTAATGCATTAAATAACGTTGATTTACCTACGTTTGGCAGGCCCACGATGCCACATTTAAAACCCATATTTTTACCTTTAATATCAATAGTAAACCAGCAGTATCACTGCCGATTAAGTTCTTATAAGAGCCACACAAAGCAGCCCCATCAATTTCTTAAACTTTTAAGTTTGGTTTTCATCCATTTTGCAAATAAAAACTAATGCCTGAACAAGCTACACCGGAGATAAAAATGCCCCGAAGCTAGCCTTTAAAAGAGTGCAATCTATGCATTGCTTTCGCCATATCTTCATTAAATAGCAACTCTGTCGACCTCACGGCCTCATCAATCACCGTTTCTATCAGGGTTTGTTCTGATGCAGGCGCTTTGCCTAATACATAGTTGCTTACCTGATTCTTATCACCAGGATGGCCAATACCGATCCTGAGTCGATAGAAACCTTTGTTATTGGCAAGCTTGGCAATAATATCTTTCAGACCATTATGCCCGCCGTGGCCCCCACCGAGTTTAAACTTAGCTACGCCGGGTTGCATATCCAGCTCATCATGAGCAACCAGGATCTCTTCAGGCTCAATGCGAAAAAAGTTGGCTAAAGCACCGACTGATTTCCCACTAAGATTCATAAAAGTGGACGGGATGAGTAAACGAACATCTTTCCCGTGCAATGTCGCCCTTGCTGTTAATCCATAATACTTGCTATCTGCGACGAGCGTGGCACCGCACACTCTCGCCAACTCTTGTACATACCAAGCCCCCGCATTGTGCCTGGTCTGAGCGTATTTATCGCCAGGATTTGCGAGCCCAACTATCAGTTTAATGTTACTCATTTAGCCTATTCTTTCATTCTGCGAGTGAACTTGTCACAAAGAAAAACGCGGCATTTTAACACTCAATGCCCGACTCAACAAATAATGAGCAAAAATCTTCTATCGGATAGGTAAAAAGTAGGGAGTTACGGAGCGAAAGAGTGCTTGCTATCGATGACTTCACGATTCACGAGAAGAACGAAGAGTGGCGACTGATAGCGTTCACTATCAGTCAGCTAAAGCGCTGTAGAGCTTGAAGAGATATAACTTAAGTATAATTTGAACTGAACACCTATTTAGCGAGATAGGCATTACAAACCCAAGGCATACTTAAGCACATATTTTTTTATAGGAGAGTCAATATTTGCCACTTTCAATGCCGCATTACGCAATATCTTTACCGGCAAAAGCTCATTACTGAATCCGGCATAGAAGAGATCCATTGCCGACATCATCAACTGGTTATCTTTATAACGGCTTTCTTGATATGAGCGTAATGCCGGTTCTTCCCACCAAGGTTCACCTTGGTTTATTTTTTCTGAAACAGTTGAAATCAATGCTTCGACATCTTTAAAACCAATGTTAACCCCCTGCCCGGCTAGTGGATTAATGGTATGCGCCGCATCACCCAGGATAACCAAATTGTCGGTGAAATAAGATTGCGCATGACGCCTTGTCAGCTTGAAACTGCCTTTTTGCAACACTTCAAACTGTCTGTCCAGACGCGCTGGAAAGTGCTGTTTTATCTGTTGTGCGAGAGCCGTATTACTTAATTGCGTTAGCTGCGCGATACGACTTGCATCGTCATACCACACCAAAGATGCATTATTTCCCGGCAGAGGCAGAAGGGAACGAGGTCCTTGAGGGGTAAATTGCTGCCAGGTCACATCCTGTTGAGCGCAATCTGTCTTGATGTTAATTAACATAGCAGACTGAGCATAATCCCAGCCCGTCAATCCTATTCCAGCCCAACTTCTTACCTGAGAGTTTGCCCCGTCGGCGCCGACAAGTAATTTAGAATCGAGTGAGACACCATTATCTAATGTTACAGTCACTCCATCTTCCAGGCGAATAAATTGCTCAACCTTTGCCGGACAAAAGAGTTCAATATTATCAAATGAGTCAAACTGCTCCCAGAGCGCAAGTTGTATCACTCTATTTTCAATAATATGTCCCAGATATGGGACACCGACCTGATCCGCATGAAACCGAGTAATGAAACCGTCTAACTCCCAAGTCTCTAATCCAAGATAAGCGGCTCGACGCATCAAACTAAGACTCTTAAACGCCCCGAGGCGTTCGAGTAACTGCTCTGATGCCAGGCTCACAGCTGATACCCTGATATCTATAGCTTGTTCGCTGCTATATGGTTTAGGTGCATAGGCTTCAACCACAGCAACATTGAGACCCAATTGTGCCAGCCCTATGGCCGCGGCGGCGCCAACCATCCCTCCACCAACGATGACAACATCTTTTTTTACAGCTTTCATTTGAGACTGACTCACCAAGGTTTCATCCATACTATTCTATGTCTTTATTTATAATTATCTGATTCAAATGATCCAAAAATCCACATTTATTACTAAATTCTCAGCGTACTTGCTTAGCCACTGAGGTTGAATCGCCGATATCGAACTGTGTTTTACCCGCTAAATCCCCTACTGCGGGCAATAAGCGTGTCAATATTATTTAATTGAGTATGCAAATGTTGCTATATCCACTTTAACTCACACCTGCTTACAAACAGTAGAATTTAAATACAACTTCTTACTTTACACTCAGTCTTCAAACCAAAGCCAATGGAATGAGTGAGAATATTATGAAACTAACAACATCTCTTACCTTATTAGCAATCAGCCTTTTACCATTATCGATTCAAGCTGCACCGGTTGTAGAAACCGCCGAGAGTGAAACTATGGAAGTGATTACTGTAATCTATAGGACACCTTTTGATTATGCCTTACATCAATATACCACGGAATTATTGAGCCAATTCAGAATTCAAATCCAAGCCGACATTTATACTCAAGCGCGAGCCAGCTCACTTAAAATGGCTAAATCTCAACAACCTATGACAGCATGGAATACTCCCTACACGACAATAGAGGTCGCGAATAAGTGGGTTAGTACAGAATAATTACCAATAAAAAAGTGCAAAAGCTAGCCACTGGGGTGCTCAAGAGGTAAAATGTCGCGCTATTTTTCCCGTGCTTCCAAGAGTGACGCAAACAGATGAGTAAAAAACTCCATATTAAAACCTGGGGCTGTCAGATGAATGAGTATGACTCATCTAAGATGGCTGACCTGATGGACGAGTACCAAGGCTATACCTTGACAGAAGAGCCCAGTGAAGCTGATGTATTGCTTCTCAATACTTGTTCGATTCGTGAAAAAGCTCAAGAAAAGGTGTTCCATCAACTTGGACGCTGGAAAAAACTAAAAGATAAAAATCCTGATCTAATCATCGGGGTTGGTGGTTGTGTTGCATCCCAAGAGGGCAAAATCATCAAGGATCGTGCTCAGTGCGTCGATCTGATCTTTGGTCCACAAACGTTGCATCGTCTTCCTGAGATGATCGAGCAAATCAGGGGCGGAGCAAAGTCGGTGATCGACATCAGTTTCCCTGAAATTGAAAAATTCGATCGACTACCAGAACCGCGTGCCGATGGCCCAAGTGCATATGTTTCTATTATGGAAGGTTGCAGTAAATATTGCTCTTTCTGTGTCGTGCCTTATACCCGTGGTGAAGAGGTCAGTCGTCCTCTTGATGATGTTATCCTGGAGATAGCTCAACTCGCAGACCAAGGCGTTCGCGAAGTTAATCTATTAGGGCAAAACGTTAACGCTTATCGTGGCGCGACTCATGATGATGAGATCTGCACCTTTGCAGAACTGCTCCGTTACGTTGCAGCTATTGATGGAATCGATAGACTCAGATTTACCACGAGTCACCCAATCGAATTTACTCAAGATATTATCGACGTTTACGAGGATACACCTGAACTCGTCAGCTTCCTTCATCTGCCGGTACAATCAGGCTCAGATCGCATTCTGACTCAGATGAAACGTGGTCATATGGCTATCGAATATAAATCAATTATTCGACGCCTCAAAAAAGCACGTCCGGATATCCAAATCAGCTCTGACTTTATCATCGGTTTCCCGGGTGAGTCTAAGCAGGACTTCGCCGATACAATGAAACTCATTGAAGATGTGCAATTTGATCACAGCTTCAGCTTTATCTACAGTGCCCGCCCAGGCACGCCTGCAGCCGATTTCCCCGATGATGTGACCTTAGCTGAAAAGAAAGAACGTTTGGCTATCTTGCAAGATAGAATTACTCAGCAAGCCATGCGTTATAGCCGTCATATGGTTGGAACAGTTCAACGAATTTTAGTCGAAGGGCCATCGGTAAAGAATCCGATGGAGCTCAGAGGCCGCACTGAAACCAGCCGAGTAGTGAACTTCGAAGCCGATCCTAAACATATTGGTAGTTTCGTCGATGTCGAAATTGTTGATGTTTACACCAACTCACTGCGTGGCATCTTTGTCCGCGGGGAAGATGAGATGGATCTTCGCCGCTCACTCACACCATCTGCCATTCTTGCTAAACATAAGAAAGACGATGATTTAGGTGTCACTCAATACATTCCCTAAGCCTTGAAAGACAGTTCTAAGGCGGCATAAAAATGCCGCCTTTTTTAGCTTTCAATTTCGCTTATTTCAGTTTACCTGTTTTTGATATAAATTCAGTTAGCATTTCTTAGTGTTGACTCGTAAACTGTGAATATAGAAAGCAGATGACAATTGTTAATTGGAGTTATTTTGTCTAACAAGTTAACGACGCTGAACCTCTATTTGGAGCCAGCAGATACACGTCGATTAATCTCCCTTTGTGGACCATTCGATGACAATATCAAGCAAGTTGAACGCCGTATCGGTGTCGAGATAAGCTACCGGGATAATCACTTTCAAATCGTCGGACAAGCCAGAAACTGCCTCATCGTCAATAATCTATTGAAAACACTTTATATAGAGACTCAGGCAATCAAAGGCAGTACACCGGACCTTGAACCAGATGCCGTGCATTTGGCAATCCAAGAAGCCGTTGCATTAGAATCCGAAGCGCCAAGAGATGAAAAAGAGCTCTATATTAAGACTAAGCGCGGTGTCATCAAGCCTCGAAATCCAAATCAAAGTGATTACGTCGCTAACATAGTTCGTCACGATATTACCTTTGGGGTTGGGCCTGCCGGTACAGGAAAAACTTTCCTTGCCGTCGCTGCCGCTGTCGACGCCCTGGAACATCAAGAGGTTCGTCGTATATTACTGACCAGACCTGCGGTTGAAGCCGGCGAAAAATTGGGTTTTCTTCCGGGCGATCTCAGTCAAAAGGTCGATCCTTACCTTCGCCCACTTTATGATGCCCTGTTCGAGATGTTAGGGTTTGAAAAAGTAGAGCGCTTAATTGAACGTAATATCATCGAAGTGGCCCCTCTTGCCTACATGCGTGGTCGCACACTCAACGACGCATTTATCATCTTAGATGAAAGCCAAAATACAACAGTTGAACAGATGAAAATGTTCCTCACTCGTATTGGCTTTAACTCCAGAGCTGTGATCACTGGCGATATCACTCAGATCGATCTTCCTAAGAGTCAAAAGTCAGGTCTGCGGCACGCTATTGAAGTGTTAAGTGAAGTTGATGAGGTGAGTTTCAACTTCTTCCAGGCTAAAGATGTCGTTCGTCATCCCATTGTAGCCAGAATTGTTGAAGCCTATGAAGAACACGAGCAACGAATTCAAGTGGCTAACGCTAAGAAAGATAGCCAATATAAGCTTCAGGGAACCCCGGAAAATGAACACTAGCCAAGCAGAAGTTGAATTAGATCTCGATCTACAACTCGCTATAGAAAATAGTCAGTTACCGAGCAAAGAAAATTTTGAACTTTGGGTGCGTACAGCACTCCCAAAGACGATGGCTGAAGCAGAATTAACGATAAGAATCGTCGATGAAACTGAGAGCCAGACGTTAAACTCGACATACAGAGGAAAAGATAAGCCAACAAATGTGCTATCTTTTCCCTTTGAGGCACCACCGGAGGTTCAAATCCCGCTATTAGGCGATTTAATCATCTGTGCGCCCGTTGTCGAACTCGAAGCATTGCAGCAAGATAAACCCTTACAAGCCCACTGGGCTCACATGGTTGTACATGGTTGTCTGCATCTGCTAGGGTATGATCATATTAACGATGCCGAAGCCGAAGAGATGGAGTCGTTAGAGACTCAACTCATTGAAAGTTTAGGTTTTAACAATCCTTATAAGGAGCAATAATTGACCATAATTGGTCAGGAAATACTATGAGTGACGATATCCCCCCCAGTACCAGCGCCCAGAAAAAGAGCTGGTTAGAAAAAGTAAGCCAGTTGTTTCAGGGCGAACCACAAAGCCGTGATGATCTTGTTGATGTAATACACGATGCGGAGCTACGCGAAGTTATCTCTGAAGATACTCGCGAAATGATTAAAGGTGTATTAGAAGTATCTGATCTACGTGTCAGAGACATCATGATTCCGAGAGCGCAGATAGTTGCACTTCAAATTGATAACACAGTGGCAGAACTTCTCTCTACAGTTATTAGCTCGGCACACTCCCGCTTTCCCGTGGTTAATGAAGATAAAGATCATATAGAAGGCATTTTACTGGCCAAAGATCTGCTTCAATATGGGTTTAAAAACAACGAAGAGCCTTTCTCATTAGGACAAGTGATTCGTCCGGCTGTTGTTGTCCCAGAAAGCAAACGAGTCGATGTGTTGCTTAAAGAATTCCGCTCTCAGCGATATCATATGGCCATTGTGGTCGATGAATATGGCGGGGTATCGGGTCTGGTTACCATCGAAGATATCCTCGAAGAAATTGTCGGTGAAATCGAAGATGAGTTTGTCCACGACTCAGCAGAAGAGACCGAGATCCGTAAGGTGAGTAAGCAGGTCTATATGATCAAAGCGCTAACGCCTATCGAAGATTTCAATGAAGAGTTTCAAACCAAATTCAGCGATGAAGAGTTTGATACTGTCGGTGGCTTGGTCTCACACGCATTTGGCCATCTTCCCGAGCGAAATGAGAAGGTGAGCATTGATGGGATTGAGTTTACCGTGATTAGCGCCGATACACGCCGATTACTGCAACTCAGAGTTAAACTCCCCGATCAAAATACCGAAGAGAAAACGGCGTAACGCACTCTCTTACACGGTAACTATTTTTATGATGAGGCTGGAATGCTGAATAAACTTCGGGCATTCGCCCATCATTCTAAAATTCGTCTGGTGCTGGCATACTTTGCCGGTGCCAGTACGGCTCTTGCTTTTGCCCCCTATACGATATGGCCGATATACCTGTTAGCCATGATCTTTGCGTTGCACCAAAGCCGCGGCCTACCAGCAAAAGCTGGATTTTCTTATTGGTTAAGTTTCGGCTTCGGGTGTTTCTCTGTCGGCATTAGCTGGGTCCATGTGAGTATGGACAAGTTTGGTGGATTGCCACTTATTGCCTCGATAGGCTTAATGGCCTTATTAGCTCTCTA
>PJEL010002850.1_pt1 | contig 15404 bp, 13 predicted proteins | sample 1853271 | NCBI WGS metagenome assembly PJEL01 (sample SAMN08108733, study PRJNA415343) | Invertebrate metagenome, whole genome shotgun sequencing project. | host: Globobulimina | place: Sweden: Gullmar Fjord | collected 2015-08 | reverse complement strand
TGAATGCGGACAAACTCATTCGTATTCGCATTCTACTGTTTGACCAGTCTTTTCCAGGTATACGATTGCGGTCTTATCAGGTGGTTGTTCCGTACGTAAAATACGATATCCCAGCTTCTTGTACAGATAGAGGTTGCGGTCGCTTCGTTCACCAGTGAACAGTTCATAACGCTGGGCTTCATGAAAGAATTGCTCCACCCTCGTCATAAGTCTGGTGCCAATTCCACGATTCTGAAACTCAGGGTGCACGATCAAACGTCCAATATGGCACGTGCCATTTCGCAAAAAGCCCCTCACTGAGCCAACAATGGCGCCCTCAAGCGTTGCCCTAAATACGGCCTGCTGTTGGAAATCTGTTTGTATATGCTCGAGTGTTTGAGTGAGCGGGGGAATTGAATTGTCATTATAAAGAGCCGCTTCACTTTGATAAGCAAGTTTTTGGAGGTCAAGTATTGTTTGGGCGTCAGCGATATCAGATCTTTCGATCAGCATATCGGGTCATCCTTTTCGGTTGGTGCGATTGTTTCTTTTTGAGGCACGCGGGCTAGCCAGCCGGCAAGCGCGCAGACGATGACGATAGTGACCAACGAGCTTGCTGCCATTGCTCCGCCTGATGGCGGAGCCGGAGCAATAGTCATTCCTGCGATGGTGGAGACCAGCACGAGCAGTACAAACACCGCGAGCAGAAGTTTTTTGGGGCCTGAAAGTTTGGTGCCCACGACGAAAAGCCAAAGACCTCCCAAGGCAATGAACGCTTCGATCGCGAGCGCTGTTGGCATGCTCTGCCACAAGCCAAGGCCAACTTTCGCAGAGTTTTCGCCGGCGATGGGTAACTCCGGGACGTGCACCAGCGCATCGAGAAACCAATGCGATAACACTGCTACGCCTACATACGCTGCAGCTCGTATCTTTGCTGGCCCAAGTTTCCCGTAGCACAAGAATGCTGCGATGCCAGCCAGGAACGACCAAACGAAAGCCGCGAGCAGCCCGTGTGAATACGGGAAGACAAACTCGGGTTGGTGCGTGCTGGTGAAGTTGGGAAGGATGGTGACAGATTCCAATCCAAGAAGAATGAAGAGCCAGAGAACAAAATCAAGAAGCAGCGCCGCGAAGACAAACGCACCAACGTTGACGCGCCGTTCCGATCGCCCAAGGGCCAATCCAACTCCGATGTGTCCTGCGAACATGTTTAGCTCCTAGTCACTGCGTCCATGCCGAGATGCTGCCCGACTCGAAGCTGTCGAGAAACACGGCGCTGGGTCGTACTCCGGGTAATAGATCGTTGACGATGGCTCTGAGAATGCCAAGTTCCTGGGCTTCGGCCTGGGCTGAATATACTTCACCGTCAGCAGCGGTTGCGACCACCAGATCGAGGTCAGGCACACAAAATACGAACTGGCCACCCCACCCCCAGGCGAGGTACATCGGATATCCAGCTGTTTCGGCAACCCACCAAAGGTATCCATAATTTAGCTTATCAAGGGGACCCCAGCTGTCACCCCATAGAAATCGCGGCGCGGTAGACTCGCCGACCCACTCTGGAGACACGACTTCTTGGCCGGACCATACACCGTTGTTGAGGAATAGGATGCCCAGCTTGGCCAGATCTTCGGTGCGCAGATGTACGCCGTGGCCGCCATAAGCATAACCTTGGGGATCTTTGTCCCATAACCAATCCGTGATACCCAGAGGACCAAAAAATTCACGCCCCATGTAGGCATCAAGATTTTCCGCCATTGCGGTCGTCATCATGAGAGATGGTAGATGTGAGCTGGCCGAGGAGTAAACAAACATGTTTCCCGGAAAAAACTCGAGTGGACGCTGGAGAATAAACTCCGCTGGATTGAGTGATGCCAGCCACATCAGCCAATCCAAATCCTCCGACCACTGCAAACCAGAAGTCATCATCAAGAGATTCTGCATCTTGATTTGCGCTTTGGCTGGTTCCTGCGGCACAAGATCTGCGGGTAGGTGATCCACCAGACGAACCTCAACTCCAGAAAAAACTCCATCCTCAATTGTCATGCCGACCGCTATGGAGGTGAGGCTCTTGGTCACCGACCAAACAGGGTGCAGGGTTTCTGGAGAAGTGACCAAATATCTCTCGGCCACAACAGCACCCTGCCGCACCACCACGATCGACCAAGCGCCTTCGACTTGTGAAAAAGCAACCAACGCCTGATCGAGAGCAACTGGATCGATACCTACAGATGATGGTGTCATCCGCGGCAACGGCTCGAAGGCATGAAGGGAAGCAGGCGCAAGGATGCCGAGGAGCACAAGAACTAATGTTATGAACCGCACCGATGAATTGTACACGGTCGATCGTTCCTACCAGTTCCTCATCATGCCAAGGTGTTGCTGCCAATGCTAAACTTGATCCCAAATAATAGGAGGATCACGATGCGCAGGATGTACGGACTTGTTGAGGTGGTGTTCGTTATTGTAGTCGGGTTGGGTAGCGGCCCGGCATGGTGTCAGCAGCCGGAACTGGTGAGTATCAACGATCTCGGAAACAACAGCGGCGATTCCATCTCGGGCACGGTGACTGCCAATACCTGGTCACCGGGCATCAGCAGCGAGGGACGCTGGGTGGTCTTTGAGAGCAGCGCCACCGACCTCGTGAACCTGAGCGACACCATCGGCAGCGTCGACGTCTTTGCGCGCGATATGCTCACCCACGAGACCTGGGCGGTGAGCCGCAACCTTGCTGGCACCGCCGTCTCCGGCGGCGGTCAGCCGGTGATCAGTGCCGACGGGCGGTGGGTGGCCTTCGAGAGTAGCGGCAACGACCTTGTGGCACAGAATACGAGTGGCGCTGTCAATGTTTTCCTGCACGACCTGGCGAGCCATACGACGCAGCTCGTGAGCGTGGCCACCAACGGCACCAACGGTGGCAACGGATTGTCCGACAGGCCGGTCATCTCCTCGGACGGCGGGTGGGTCGTATTTGAGAGCGAAGCCACCAATCTTTCGACTCTGACTGACAACAACGGTGACGAGGATCTCTTCGTCTTCAACCGGCACACCGGCGAAGTGACCCTGATCACCCCCAACTACCAGGGCACAGCCACGGCCTCCGGATCTGGCGGCTTATTTCAGGCGGTGCTCTCAGGGGGTGTAGGTACAGCCGTTCGGTTGGCATTTGCGAGCACTTTCACCAACCTCGTGAGCGGTGATACCAACAATCAATCGGATGTTTTTGCGCGTTACCTGCCGAGCGGCCAGACTTCACTGATTAGCGGAATCGGGGCTTCTGGCAGGGCCTACCAACCCCTGATCAGCGCCGGCGGCGACTGGATCGCCTTCACCAGCGACACCCCGGACCTGGTGTCCAACGACAATAACGGCCGCGAGGACTGCGTTCTCAACGATGGCGCCGGCATCATCCCGATCAGCCGCAACGCGGCCGGCACGGAAAACGGTAACGGGTTCTCCGAGTGCACAGCGGTGAACGCGGATCGTGGATTCGTGGTCTTTAGAAGCCGGGCCACGGACCTAGTGGCCAACGATACGAACACGGAGGACGACATTTTCATCCGCGAGGTACGGCCGAGCCTGACCTCTTTGGTGAACGCCAACGCCTCGGGTACCGACAGCTCCAACGGCGCCTCCATCGCACGCTGGTTCTCGGCGATCAGCCGTAACGGCCGTTTTGTAGTCTTCGAAAGCTTCGCCACCGATCTCGAAGGCACGAACAGCGATGTGGCCATCGACGTCTACGTACGCGACCACTGCCTCGGCACTACCTACCTTATGAACCCCAACCTTACTGGCACCGGCAGCGGCAACAATGAGTCCGGCGACGCCCGCATCAGCGAGAACGGCCGTTGGGTGACCTTCTCGAGCCGTGCCTCGAATCTGGTGGCGATCGACAATAATGGCTGGATCGACACGTTCCGCTCCGAGGTCCCAAACTGGGGCGACTGGGGTTGCGGATCGCTCGATATTTTTAGCGACGGCTTTGAGTCTGGCGGCACAGGGGCCTGGTCGGACGTAGTGCCCTGAACAAGATACTTGTTTCGATTTACTGACGGGTGACTGGCCAGTGACGCCCATCCTAGTCGACGCTGATTTCATTGTGGGTCCGCACTTCTCACCAGTATTCGTTGAGAGCTCCTCACCCTGGCCGGGCCACAGGGACACATCAGGAAGAAACTCAACGCAACGAACGCCCCAATTCAGAAGGCAACGCAAGGGCGCAAGGACGCAGAGGCGCAAAGTTTAGGATTTTCGTTGTGTCTTTGCGTTTATTTCCTACTCCGGTCCATCCCGATGGGATTCCGACCCTTCAGACGTTGACCTGCGAAAATCTCAACCTTGATGCACATTAATCCATTTATCTAACAACGCTGGCAAGGTAAAGATGTCATGGCGAGATGGTAGGATTGGCCTAGGAGCCAGTAGCGCAAAAGGAAGTGGTGGATTCTGGAGGGTCGTTAACGTCCCTTTTAGGCGCATTCGAAGGCGCATACTCCCCGTATTCGTCGAGAATGCAACGCAGAAGGGGCTAAACGACACCCAGAAGACGGCGCTTCTTTTTGCGCTACTGGCTCCTAGAGAAGCAACGAATCCCAGTCCGCAGGAATGGAGGCCCCCATGAAGAAAGTATTTCTTTTCTTGTGCGTTTTTGTTCTCGCACTCTTCGTCTACTCGTCGCCAACTGGGTCATGGTTCGGAGTATTCGTACTCATGGCACTCATTTCTCTCGGGTCCTTCTATCTCGGATTCTGCTCAGGACCAGGCGTTGCAAATCGCATGATTCATGGTGCCATCGCAGCTGTCTTCCTCTTGGGTCTTGTCGGTGTCAGTGCTCGAGTTTCCATTGATAAGAGTGCTGAAGATAGTGTGGCTAACCTCATTCAACCCTATCCAAACTACGTCTCATTTCAGCAAGTGACCAAAAGGGTACCTGGTGGGGGGAGAGCTTGGTCATTCAGCACAGAGGATGATATTGGCGCCGTGCGTGCGTACTTTGAAGCAGAATCGAACTTTCCTGGCTGGCAGTGGAGACGAGAAATGACTCGTTTTATTCTCACCAGAGAAGAAACCAAAATCGAGATCAGCCTTTCCCAAGAAGGGACTGGTACACATATTATCTATGCCATTTGGCAGCCGAAGTAAGAGGTTTTAGTTTCTTGTCATCGCCTGAAGTGCCGTCTGCGCTCTGGGATCATCGCTCTCCGCGAGAGCTTCAATGGCCTCTTCCCTCAGGTCACGATCGGGGTGAGTCCGGGCGACCTTGATCAACATCGGCAGGCCTGAACCGTCGCTGTTGTCGGCCAAGCTCCATACGGCCTCGGAACGAGCATCTTCGTCTCCGTCTGACCATGCCATGCGCTCGAGAATCGGCAGAGCGCCGCTGGGATCGATCTCCGTCAAAGACTCAACCGCCGCGATCCGGACATCGACCGATGCGGCTTTGGTCGCGAGCCGGGTGAGAACCGGGGCACAGCTTTCCCGCGGTAGCTCGGCCAGGGCCTGAATAGCCTCGGAACGAACCTCTTCGTCGTGATCCTTTTCAGCGGCCCTAGCAAGTAGATCGGCAGTGTCCTTATCAGGATCCTCCGCCAGAACCCTCGCCGCCGTGGCCCTCACTTTGGCATCTTTATGCCTTTTCAATAAGTGTGCAGCTTCTTTTCTGCCAATGCCTCGCGGCAATTCGAGCAGAGCTTCGACAGCAGTCTCGAGCACATCTTCATCGTTCTCTTTCTCGAGGATCTGCCGAAGAATAGGGAGGGCCTCTTCGCCGGAGCTTGAAACGAGCACTTCCACCGCCATTGCTCTGGCATCCGCGACCTTATGATTGGTCGAGATGTGCCCGAGAAGCGACGCTGAAGACGAAGCTGCGTTCTCACCCAATCCATCGATCAATGCCTCGAGCACATCAGGGTGAGTTTCAGCGTCGATTCCTTCTCGCAATCTATCGTCTACCTCGAAATCATCAGCGGACACCATAGCCTGGGCTGCGGCCGCGCGGATTCGGCCGTCCCGATCGGACCATATGATCGTTTGAAGCGCCGCCAAGGACTCATCACTGCCGTGGTCGCCTAATGCTTCGGCAGCAACCATACGCACATTGAGGGAAGGATCGCTGTCTACGGCAGCTGTGAGAAGGGCCACCACTTTCGCATCACCAGTGGCGGCCAGGGCTTCGGCTGCCGATGCACGATCCACCGCAGGCCGATCGGAGTTGAGAATCGCAGCCAGCGCGGCAATTGCTTTGGGGTCATCATGTTCGGCAATGCACTCGATCAGATCCTCACGAAGATCCGCCGAGCCGCTCGCGGCAAAAGAAGCCAGCAGTTCGACACTCTCAGCGGCATTGCGGTGACCGAGCCAACGAAAAGGCAGGCCTTCATCGTCAAAAGGAATCTTCGGCCGTTCAAGGTCGATTTCACGCAGAATACCCTTCTGCAATCGTCCAACCACCACAGCGCACCCTTCGGGGGTTTCTGTCAGTTCGGAGACTTGGGTCTCCAGTGAGGGAGAGGTGGAAGGTATGGACCCGTAGAATACAAAGTGCCCATGGTGGAAATCGCGGGTTGCAGCTGTCCATACGAGCCAAGCATCTTGAGTCGACTTTGCGGCATCATTCCAGGCTGAGACCAGCGAGGATCCAGAGCCGGCACAGGTGGCGACGGCGATGTTGAGCAGGGCGGCGAGAATAAGAGCGGCAGCGAAACGAAGGTTCATGTTGTGCTCCTTTAGGGGTCCGCACTTCTCACCAGTTTTCGTCGCGAGGATCTCGGTCCGCAGCAGATCACTGGTGAGATATGCGGGTTAGTCTTTTAAGAGGTTGATCAGGGCGTCACGGGCCCGGGCAGAGCCGATGTCACCGAGGGCGTGGGTCGCGGCTTCGCGCACCCGAGAGTCTGGATCGAGCCGGGCGGCTTCTGCAAGGGGGTCGATGATTCGATCGTCTTCCCGCCACCCGAGCGCGTCTGCTGCTGCAGTACGAATCTGGGGATCATCGGCGGTCCTCAACAGCCGGAGTTGGGCGTTGAGCGCCTCTTGGCTTTCACCATTAGAGAGAGCTTCGATCGCGGCAATCCGCAAACGGCGATTGCTCGCCGAGTCAGCAATCTCCGACAGCGCAGCGACGGCGCCGCGAATCTCGAGGTCTCCTATGGCCTCGATAGCATCTTCCGCAACTTCGAGATCGTCGGATTTTGCCATACCTGACAGAATGGAGAGAGCGCGCGGACTGTCGTTTTCTGCAATCGCCTGCGCTATGTCGAGTCGAAGGTCGGACAGGTTTGTGTCTTTGAGTAAACGTTCGAGAGCCGTCGTCGCACCGGGAAAGCCGCTTTCGCCAATTGCTTCCACTGCGGCCCGTGCCGCGTGGGGATCCTGGCCGCGAGCGATTTCTTCGAGCACTGCGAGACCGCGGCGATCCTCGCTGTCCGCGATCGCCATCACTGCTGCTTCCCTCACCTCTGCACTGACATCATTTCGCGCAAGATCTGCAAGGAGATCGAAGTGCTTCGCAGCTGAGTGGTCGGCAATGACTTCGATGGCGACTGCGCGCACCTTGGGAGACGGATCGTTGCGGGCGAGGTCGACAATTGTCGTTAGGGCGGCGTCAGACTCGACACCGTCGAGAATCGATACCATCTCGGCGCGCAACCGGGCATCCTTGGTTTGGCTGAGCCGGTCGAGGATCGCTTGTACAGAGGCCTGGTCGCCGACATCGGCGAGGGCCGCGAGTACTGCGAGTATGGACTGCGAGTCGTCGTCAGTCTGGAATCCACGAACTCGATCGAGGTAGCTGTTATCTCCCTTGCGGGAGATTTCGCGAGCGAGTGCGACAGCTGCTCGTTGGGCATCATCAACCCACTCCGAATTCGGCCACTGCTTTTGCAGTTCGAGGTAACACTCGAAGGTGGTTTTGGCGTCCATTCCGGCTCGTTCACGGGCGTAACACTTCCAGAAGCCGGCATCGTCTGCCCAGCTGCTGTCGGGGTACTGATTGACGAAACCGGTGAACGCTTCAACCGCTTCTTTCCACTGTTCGTCGAGCACCAGTTCATAAGCGTTGCGATAGGCCACTGTTTCGCCTTCGGCCGCTACAGCGGAAATGGGTATTAATAGACAGACGAGGAGCATGAGAAGTTTTTTATACATCGTGGATTTTCCTTTGATCGGGTATTTCCCTATGATCGATATCAGCGGCGCGAGCGCGGCGCATATCTCGGAGCGCGATCGATAGCAGGATGCGACGCTCTTCCAGCGTTGAGCGCACCAGCACGAGATCGTTCGCCCTGTTCGCATTGGAGATTTGCAGGAGTACCGCTTCGAGTTCTGCAGCAAGTTCACGGTCACGGCGCGTACGCCGGTGATCGAGTTCATCCACCACAGCTCGGCTTTCGATGGCCAGATCCGCAGCAAGGCGGCGTTCGGCGCCAAGAGTGCCGCCAGGCGCACGGTTCGATACTGCCATCAGGAGAGGTTGTGAACGTTTGAGAAGCCGGTCAAGACGCAGAGCAGCCGATGCCTCGTCAGGCACCGGAACGGAGGGAGTCGGTATAGCAGCGGTCAGCTCGGGAACCGGTGCATTTCTGGGCAGTGCCAAGACTGCGATGATGAAGGCGGCGGACAGAGACGCCATCACAGCCCCCCACCGCGAGATGCTGGTGAGGCCGGGTTGTTTCTCTTCGAGACGAGATTCAATCCGCGTCCACAGATGATGACGCCGCGAGGCATCAGGCTCCCTGCGACCTGCGGTACTGAGCAGGAGATCAAGCTCTTGGAGCTGGGCCACCTCACGTCGAGAGTCTTTGTCCAGTTCGTCAGGATTGATTGATCCTTCACCGAATACGGCGTCGATCAAACGGCGGTCATCAGCTTCGTGATGAGTCATGGCGCCACCTCCAAATGGTGGGCTAGAGCAGTCCTCAGTTTACGCACGGCACGGTGGAGAAGACTCTTGACGGTTCCCTCAGCGCGACCGAGCACTGTGGCGATCTCGGATATCTTGAGGCCGGCGTCGTGGCGAAGAATGAAAATTGTACGTTCCCGTTCAGCCAGGGCAAGCACTGCACGATCAATATCGGACCGCAGCAACGATCCGGCCGCGAGACGCTCCGGATCACCATCCGGGCGGCGTTCCTCCGCCTCGGGCAAAGGATCGCTGCTGACCAAACGTTGAAACCAACGCTGGCGTCGTTTTCGGTGGTCCTGAGCAACGTTGACCGTGATTCGATACAACCAGGACGACAGGGCCGCGTCCCCTCGGAAACGATCAATAGCTTTGTAGGCCCGCAAAAAGACCTCCTGAACTACTTCTTCAGCGTCATGGTGGTCGCGCATCAGGCCCAACGCGATACGATAGACCCGGTCTGCCTCAGCCTCGACGATGACGCGAAAAGTTTCGCGATCACCTCGGGCTCGATGCTCGATGAGCTCAGTATTGTCCACAATTACATCCGTTACAGTTGTCATACGTCAAGTAGGACCGAGGGTGGCACCAAAAGGTTTGCATAGTTTGTCTTTTTTTGGCCATCCCGTACTTGAAGTTTCTCATAGGTCAAGACCGTCAGGGGTAGATGGTGTTGAGCGGTTGGCGAACCAAAAATGCCTGAATATCCTGCTCAGCAAGCTTATCCTTGAAACGCTTCGCGGTGCGTTTGTTCCATTCCAGGGGAAGGCGGTCGTAGGTGGCCGGTTCGGGCGGCCAATCCTCGCCGGGCGTTGGTTTGACTCACAGCGCTACAGAAATGGCCCTGTCAGCGGAGGAAGTGTTCTGGTTCTTAGAACGGAAAAGTTCTAGCTGGTTGTTGAACCTTCAAAAATCGTTGACTTGGAGACAATACGGATGCCGAAGCGTTCTCCGAGAGCCGTTTCGAGGTTGCCTTCCGGTTTGTCAAACTCCAGAACCGTTTCACCAGTTTTGATCGTATTGAGATTCCAATTACGTTTCTCTTTTCTCTTCATGATTTTTGTGAGAACTTCGGAATCGGTAATAATGAGCGTCTTGCCAACTCGATTCAGCAATACGAGGTCAAAAGAATCTTTCGACTCAATGTCGAATCCACGCCACGCCAAAAAGATTTGTTGCTCGCTATCGATATCAGGATTCGCCTTGAGCAGGTTTTGAAGTAGTTTTTCGCTTGGCAATAAATCTTCTGCTGAAATGGAAATTGGGAAAACCAACGCCGTTATGACCATGACTGATATTACAATTTTCATACATTCCTCCACCGTGTATCGCTACGGAGTATTTGTCGCGGCCGATAACCATTCCAGAAATCGGCAAGCGGCTCAACCTACCACAAAATAGGGTTAAAATGTATCAAATAAGTAGGTTGAGATAGACGAATATCGAAGCTGAAAAACCTCGGAGGCTGCTTGTCAGTTTGTAGGTAGGCGGTGTTATCCTGCTCCCGGTAATCGAGCCGGAGGTAAGTATGAGATCATTTATAACAATCGCCTTTCTCATCTTGGTGGCCGCAGTTGCTTTTGCTGACGAAGGGATGTGGATGCCAAGTCAGCTTCCTGATATCTCCGAGGAACTTGAAGCTTATGGTCTCAAGATCGAGCCTGCCCAGCTCGCAGATCTCGAAGGTTATCCGATGGGGGCGGTTGTATCGCTCGGTGGATGCACAGCTTCATTCGTTTCTGCAACCGGACTGGTTGTGACGAACCACCATTGCGCGATGGGTTCGATTCATTACAACAGTACTGAAGAACGCAACATCATTGGCGAAGGATTTCTCGCAAGGTCTATTGAAGAAGAATTGCCGGCGAGACCGGGCAGCCGGATCTATGTTGCTGTCGAAACGACAGACGTCAGTGATCGTGTTTTGAAATCGGTGCCGGAAGGGGCCGATGGCACTGCCCGTTATGGGGCGATCGAAACTATCGAAAAGACCCTGGTTGCCGCGTGCGAAGAAGATCCGGGGCATCGTTGTCGAGTGAGTTCGTACTATGGCGGATTACTCTATGTGTTGATCAAACAACTCGAGATCCGAGATGTGCGTCTTGTCTATGCACCACCGGAATCGGTGGGCAATTTTGGCGGTGATATTGACAACTGGATGTGGCCGCGCCACACCGGCGATTATTCCTTTTTGAGAGCCTACGTCGCCAAAGATGGTAGCGCTGCTGATCCTGCGCCGGACAACGTACCGTATCAACCCAAACACTGGTTGAAGGTAGCGCCTCAAGGCGTCGGTGAAGGCGATCTTGTGATGGTCGTGGGTTATCCTGGTTCGACCAGCCGATATCGTCTCGCCGATGAGGTCAAGACGACGTTTGAACAACGATACCCGGAGCGCGTTGTCAGGTATTCCGAAATGCTTGACACCATCAAACGAGAAACCGCAGATCGCACCGAAGCGACGATGAAGTACGCCGCAGTTACTGGATATATCAACAACGGATTGAAGAATACCAAGGGTATGTTGACTGGTTATGCCCACAGCGACATGCTCGAGCGGAAAAGCAAGCTCGAAGATGATTTGCAGGCCTGGATTGAATCTGATGATTCGCGCCAAGAAAAGTGGGGGAGCGCCCTGAACGATGTCAGGGTCCTTGTGGGCGAGGATTGGTCCACCCATGAACGTGATGGCGTAGCTGGCAGTTTGAAACGAGGCACATTACTCGCGACCGCGCGAAAACTGGTTCGAAATGCGTACGAACTGCAATTGCCGGATGCCGAACGTACACCGGGTTACCAGGATCGGGATATGGCGAGAATCAAAGCCGGCCTGATGCGACTCGACAAGAGTTTTGACTCCCAGGTAGATCGGGCATTGTTCGTAAACATTATTCGCCGGGCTGCTGCGTTACCTGCCGATCAGCGTTTCAAGGCCATCGATGCCTATTTTGGTCTGAGTGGTGAAACGTTTGACGAGGCTGCTGTGGATCGCACTCTAGAAACAATGTATTCCAAAACATCCTTGCCGAATCGTGAGGTCCGCCTTGGGCTTGTTGATGCTTCCGTCGAAGAACTTCAAGAATCTGGAGATCCTTTTCTCGAACTCGCGCTCTTGATGTATCCGGAAGGAAAAATCTGGGAGGAAAAAGCTGACGAGTATTACGGGCGATTAGTGCTTGCCAAACCGAAGCTCATGGAGGCGATCCTCGAGTATCAGAACGCAGCCGGGAAAACGGTCTATCCTGATGCGAACTCGACTCTCAGAGTGACTTATGGCACGGTCAAGGGATACGAGCCGCGAGATGCGGTAGTCTATGCCCCGTTCTCCAAAGCGCAGGGCATCTTGGAGAAGAATACCGGTGACAAACCTTTCAATTCGACCCAGGAACTGCTCGGTGCTATTCGAAAAGCAGATTTTGGCCCGTATGCCCTTCCTGATTCCAATCACCTGTCCGTCGATTTCCTATCGACAGTTGATACCACCGGTGGCAACTCGGGTTCTCCAACGCTTGATGCGGAAGGCCGCCTTGTTGGGCTGCTTTTTGATGGTAACTGGGAGAGCATCATTGCTGATTGGGATTTTCTGCCAGCGATCACCCGTTCGATTCATGTCGACATTCGTTATGTCTTGTGGGTGATGGATCGGATCCACGGCGCTTCGAATCTCCTCCGCGAGATGGGCATTGAACCGGCGTTTGGGGAGCAGAAATCCGTCGAGTGAAAGTGGCAGGAGATCAGTCTATCCAAGCCAGCTTCAGCTTGTCGGTGTAGGGATTCAGGCCCACTTTCAGCTGCCGGCTTTCATTGCTACGAAACGTTCCCTTGATCGACGCTCTCGCCTCGATTTTCATCGACTTTCCACTGATGTGGACTTCGATCGTATGTTTGCCTTCTGATACCGCAATTGAGTGTTCAATAAGCTCGCCTGAGAACCTGCCGAAACGCTTGAATACACCTTTCTTCGCCGCCAGTTCTTGTGACCACATTCTTTCGCCATCGATCCACAGTGAAATATATGCAAGGCTCAGGCGGTTCTTGTGCTGCACGACGAGAGTTGAATCCAGGGGCACGGAAGGTATCTCGGTAGCGGTCACTTCTTCTGTGATTTGAAGGGGTTCCTCCTCCTTGTTGTTATTGTTGTTTTTGTTGGCAGCGAGGTCATGGGTTTCAGCGCTTGCATCCAAGGTTTCGGCAGGGCTGACCGTCTCAGATTTGCGAGTCGTGAGCTGCGATCCGACGACGATCATGACCAGCAGGGCCAAACACACTACAGCAGGCCAGAACAACCGTGCCCTCAAGATCTGTTGCGCTACAGCCGACCAGCGTCGCAATAGGGTTTTGTACGCTGTCTCATCAGTGAACTGCGCTGTTTCTCGCGCCTGCGTGGCGAGCAGGTCGGTAACTCGAGTTGGTGAAGCTGCCACCTCAAGGAGATCGGATTCGTCGATTGGTGTAGAGGTGCGGTCGTTTTCTGAGGTTTCAACCTGGAAGTATTTGGCGGGTAGATCGAGGTCGTTTAAAGCATCTGCCAGTTCACGTCCGCTTTGAAAACGATCTTCAGGATTCTTTGTCAGACAACGTTCCATAATAGCGCTGAGAGGTTCAGGAAGGCCTGGGCTCAACTGGCACGGGTCCGGCATGGTTTTTGTGGCGATATTGTTGAGCAGTTGCGGAATCGTCTTGCCGGCGAAAGGGCGTAACCCGGTGACGAGTTCATAAAAAACTACTCCTAGAGAATAGAGATCACTTCGGCCGTCCGCTGATTTGCCTTTGATCAGCTCTGGCGCCATGTAATTCGGCGTGCCAACGAGTGAGCCTTCAGCGGTGAGATTTGAGGTGTCGAGATGGGCAATTCCAAAATCGGCAACCTTCACCGTACCTTCGGTAGTCAGGATGATGTTGGCGGGTTTGATATCACGATGAACGACACCATGATGATGGGCGTGGTCTAGGGCGCTCGCCAGTGTGGCGGTGAGTTCAGCGGCTTCTTGCACGTTGAAACGGGTGCTATGGCTCAAGAGGTGCTTCAGAGTGTCGCCTTCGACATACTCCATCGTTATGAAATCTTCGCCGTTTTCGTGATCCTCTGCGACGTCAAAGATGGTAACAATGTTGGCGTGAGACAAGCGTCCTGCCGCTCGTGCTTCATGAAGAAATCGCTGGTGCGAGATTTCGCTACTGGCCTCGGGATCGCGCCGAACAACCTTGATCGCTACATCGCGATCGATCAGTGGATCGCGAGCCAAATAGACGACTCCAGCTGCGCCACTGCCAAGTAAACGCTGGATCTCGTAACGTCCAATACACTCCTTCGGCTTCATAAAAAGAATTGTACTTTAGCCCGTATATCTCACCAGCTTCAGGGCGAGTCCGGCGCCACATGTTCTTCCGGCTCGAACAATGGAACGAAGGTTCCGTCGTTGATCTCACCGTTGGCGACTGTGTACAGCGTGACGCCTGAGATCATGTGCATTCCAACTCTTGAGGCTGGGAGGTCATTGATAACAGCAGCGGAGAGGTGGTATCTGGCCGTGACCTCATCAGATTCGAATGATAACTTTTCACGCATGTGGAAATGACCGCTCAGGGAAAGGGTGAATTGGTGGCCTTTGAGCGCTTCGAGCACCTCTCTGAAGTTGTTGACGGTGTTGCGGTAATGAGCAACGCCTTCGATTCTGATCATCGATGGAGTTAATAATTTTTCACTGAAGCCGAAGAGCATTTCGGCGGCGCTGACGAGTGGGATGTGTTGAAAGGTCACGATTGATGTATCGGCCGTCACGGTTCGGAGATCTTTTTTGAGCCATGCGAGTTGGCCTTCGTCGATCTCGCCGCGATATACAAGTTCGTCATAGACGACACTGTCGAGGGCGATGAAATGAACGCCTTCCCAATTGAACGAATAGTAGTTTGGTCCTCGGTAGTAGCGATACATCTCCTTGTCGAAGAGTGGATGTGAAGGGCTGACCAGAGAATTGTGGCGTTCAACGCCGAAGGTGTCGCGATTGCCGGGTACCGTCAATACGGGGACTGGGAAATCGCTGACTTGTTGGTTAAAGAGTTCAAAATCCCCCCGGGCTCGTTTTTCTTCAACGCCGGGCGCATTGGCCACAAGATCGCCGGTGATCAACACAAAATCGGGTTTCAATGTGATCACAAGTTGGCGCAGCCGGCTGAAACGATCGAGACTGTCTTCGCTGAGGTGAGTATCTGAAGCGTGCAGAAACGTGAAGTCGCCATCTTGGGCAAGGCGAATCAGAGGGAAGTTGATATCGTCGGCCAATGCCTCGGCTTCGATGCGCCTCCAGCACGGTCCGTTGGCATAAAAGCCAGAAGGCATACTGAGCATCACCAAACCAAACCTGCCGCGGGTTGCCAGTTGATAACGTCCACTCGGCCCCGAAAGAACCACATCGATCTGGTCAGATATCGTGATGTCTTCGATGCCGGGTTCACCGTCATCAAGGAGGCCGTTTTCGTTGAGATCTTCGAATACTGTTCCGCTGATCCCGCCTTCAGGTTG
>PJEL010002849.1_pt1 | contig 15404 bp, 8 predicted proteins | sample 1853271 | NCBI WGS metagenome assembly PJEL01 (sample SAMN08108733, study PRJNA415343) | Invertebrate metagenome, whole genome shotgun sequencing project. | host: Globobulimina | place: Sweden: Gullmar Fjord | collected 2015-08 | reverse complement strand
TGCATTGTATTCAGTATGGAAATGCCGTCTGAGTCCATGGTAATGCGTATGCTTTCTTCTATCGGAAAGATCGATCAGACACGCGTTCGTAGCGGTAAGTTAATTGAGGATGATTGGCCTAGGCTTTCGTCCGCGGTAAACATTTTAAAAGATTTACCGCTCTATATTGATGATACTCCAGCCTTAACCCCACAAGATATGCGCGCACGTTGCCGTAAAGTCTATCGTGAGAACGATAATGACCTAGCCCTTGTGATGGTCGACTATATGCAATTAATGCAGGTCTCAGGGCCTTCTGAAGGCCGTTCGCAAGAGATCTCGGAGATCTCGCGTAGTATGAAGGCCATCGCCAAAGAATTCAGCTGCCCTATCATCGCACTGTCACAGCTAAACCGCTCCTTGGAGCAACGCCCCAATAAGCGCCCTGTTATGTCGGACCTACGTGAATCGGGCGCGATCGAGCAGGATGCGGATATCATCGCCTTTATTTATCGCGATGAGGTTTATAACGAAGATACTCCCGATAAGGGCATCGCCGAAATCATCACCGGTAAGCACCGTAACGGCCCTATCGGAACCGACCGCTTGGCCTTTGTAGGTAAATATACTCGCTTCGAGAATTTGGCTGCGGGTTACGAAGGTAATTGGGATGATGATGAGTGATCTATAAAACGCCGTTGCGCTTAAGCTTCCAACATTCGCTCAAAGATCGCCATTAGGTATCTCGTTCCGCGGCACGCTGTGAATACGTCGCTTCGCTCTCCCTGTAACTCGGCCACAGCATCCATGCTGCGGGACGGCCTTAAACAAGACACCCAATACCGATCCGCGAATCCAATATATCAATCCAGATTCCCCCTTACTAACAATTAAAAATATGACGGCTTACCGTAACGTATTAGCCGTCACTACTTCGAAGTATTCGTAATTTTGAATCTATGAAATTATTTATGGTGATGTATTAGGTGATTTCTTTTGGGGGCTTCCCGCAGCAGGAGCTGTGGAGAGCCCCCATGGATGGGTTCACGGCGTCCCCTAAAAGGAATTACCTAATGCAGCACATGCCACAAACTGGGAATCACGGCGTTTTGATTTTAGAAAAGCTGCTAAAGCCCTGAATCCTTCAAAAGCTGCTTCATCTTTTTCTGCAAGTCTTGACGCTCAATAGGCTTCTCAATATGGTCAGGTAAAGCTTTTGGCAATTCAATCTCGATACTCTCACCCGCCGCAACTCGCTCCATCAACATGGCATAGTTACGTTCAAACACAGGAAAAGCTTTCGCTTCAATCGTATTGGCTAAAAAGAACCAATCACTTGATCGACCTGCGTAATAAACCGCAGGATGAGTCCATTGATATTCTTTTTTCGGAGACGGTGCTCGACAAGCTTCTATATAGGCGGAATGTGCATCGGGCATACCCAATAATTGATGAGCCGCAGATTGACAGGCTTCGACAACATCATGAACATTGGGCAAAAACTTCTGCTGTTTAACCACCTGCTCAGCGGCAAACATAATTGTTTCCGCAGGGAAGTCCACCAGCAAACGAGCCCACAATTGCTTTGCCATTATCACGGTATCGTGATCAGGAAAGGCTTTTAAAAATTGATTGTGATAATTAAAGCGAAATAGTTCGAAAATCTGATTAATGGCAGATTTCTGATCAATATCTAACGGTTTCTGAGCACGATTCGCTTTCTCGTTACCAGTCTGTGTCGGTGAGACGCTGCCTGCTTGCTGCAGCTGTTGCGTAACCTGGTTCAGAATTGGATTGAGTACCGCTTTGCGATCCTGCATTTGCTTGTCCACCTATTTGAGAGCCCTGGTTTAACTGTCTGGCCCATTGCTGCTTAACGTACTGTAAGTATTTACTATTCCAACTGGTTTGCAACTGATTGGAATCACGCCAATACAAGACAAACTCACCGATTAGACTCTGAGCATATCCTATATCGATGTGTGCCATAGCCAGAATATCATAACAGTCATTATCTGGCTGCCAATCATCACCAATACGAGTCGGTACAGAAGCATGTTCTAATGAAGCTGAGAAGCGTGCCCACTGCTGGCGAACATGCTGAATAAATTTAGTATTCCAGGTTTTATGTGCATCACCACGTTCTTGCCAATAAAGCACAAACTCGGGAATGGAATCTTGAATAAATTGTGCATCAATGCCCGCACGTTGCAGAATCTGCTGCGCATCTAAACTCGGCTGCCACTGCTGAGCGATCGGTCCAGCCTCTTCACGACGAGCCTGAAAGCGCTCTTGACGATCCGGGACTTGAGTATGGCTCGTACTAAAAGAAGCCTTCTCGGCTAATCGTTGCTGCTTCTTATGCGCATCGGTTTGAGTATAAACCCAGTGCTTTTTGATAAAGCGGAAAAACTGAGTATTCCAATCATTACGGGTATTTCCATTTTCTCGCGCCTGGAGGATAAATTCATCGAGCTTAGATAAGCTGTAACTATCTGGAATACCGTGCTGCTGTAATCGGTTTAAGCCATCCCTTGAGGGCTGCCATTGCTGCTCCATCGGCTGATGTGGGGTAGCCGAAGGTGTTTGCTGCTTAAATGCTTGAGCACTGGTTTGTTGCCTAGGCTGCTGAATTTCAGCCTCTATTGGCTTATGTGCAAAATTAGTAGCGGCCTGCTGGCCCGGAAAACAAAAAATTAACTGCGGCGCATCAGGAAAAAGTGGCGAGATTAATTGCACCAAACCTTTTTCATGCAAGCTCCGTAAGACCAAGCGTATTTTCTGATCATCCCAGAAAGTAAAAACTTGGCGCACTTGATCGTTATTCACATGCCATTGGATACCACCGACCGCCTGAGCAATATCATTCAGCCAGGTAAGGGCTATCGCCTCTTCCAAGCCAATGGTTGCGGCGAGAGCAGGTGAGAAAACCAAAGTTTTATCAGCAATCAAAGGGTGCATGGATACTATAACTCAACTAATTTGAAACGATCTTTTAAGCTTGCAGCTAGTTTACGACTGCGCAGCCTGACATAATAAACCCTACCCAATATTTAGTCTTCCTGATTTAAGCGAAAAACATGGCACGTCCAACTCAAGCAGTGATTAATCTGCAGCATTTAAAAGACAATTACCAGCTAGCTAAAGGTTATAGCCAAAAAGCGTATGCGGTAATAAAAGCAGATGCGTATGGCCATGGACTGCTGCCAATTGCTCAGGCATTGAGTGACGCTGATGGTCTTGCCGTTGCTTGTATGGATGAAGCGTTACAATTACGCCAACATGGCATTAACAACCCCATACTGGTGCTTGAGGGTGGCTACGATGAGGAAGAATGGTTAGCCGCAATTGAACATGACATTGAGATGGTTTTACACCACCAAAGTCAGCTGGCTATCCTATTAACTAAATCCCATTTTAAACAGATTAAGCTCTGGTTAAAAATTGATACCGGTATGAACCGCTTAGGCTTTCGCTTGAATGAGTGTCACGACATTTTTCAGCAATGCCAACACGCTGACCTCAATATTAAAGTGGTCATGAGTCACTTTGCTTGTGCAGATGACTTATGCCATGAAAAGACCCTTGATCAATTTCAACGTCTCGATGAAATTTTACAGCGGCAAAAAGAGTTTTGGCCAGATCTCATCTTATCTAGTAATAATAGCGCCGCGATCATTGGCTGGCCTGAGATCAGCGACCATATCAGTCGCCCAGGCATTATGCTTTATGGTAGCTCGCCATTAATAAAAAAAGATAAACACGATCACCTACTCAAGCCTGTAATGACCCTTAAATCTCAGATCATCGCGAGTCATACAGTTAAAGCGGGCGAAACTATTGGTTATGGCGATAGCTGGGTGGCCGATAAAACTACCCGAGTCGGCATAGTCGCGATTGGTTATGGAGATGGCTACCCTCGCAGCGCCCCCTCTGGCACTCCTGTTTGGTGTCAAGGTAGCTACTTACAAACTCTGGGCCGAGTTTCAATGGACATGCTTTGCATTGATATCAGTGAACAAACTGAAATCAATATTGGTAGTGAAGTCGAACTTTGGGGGCAATACGTGAATGCTAATGAAGTCGCTAGCCTTTGCAATACCATCAGCTATGAGTTGTTTTGCCAGCTAACGCCTCGAGTAAAACGAGTTTATAAAAAGTAAACGAAGCAACAAATATCAAACATAAAAAAGGCGCTTCTAATTAACTAATAGAAACGCCTTTTTATAAAGCAGCTCAGCTTCAGACCAAGATTACTTCAATTCAAGAGTTGCCAAGGTATCTTCACGTACTGTTTTCAGTAATTCAGCATCTTCGATTAATGATTCACCATAAGATGGAATCATAGCTTTCAGACGATCTTTCCAACCATCACTCTCAAGCTTTTCAGAGAAGCAGCGCTCAATCACATCAATCATTGTTTGTGTCGCTGTTGAAGCACCCGGAGAAGCACCTAACAATGCTGCTAGCGTACCATCCGCAGCGGCAACAATCTCAGTACCAAACTCTAGCTTACCCTTGCCCTTTTCATCTTTCTTGATGATCTGCACGCGCTGACCCGCATTAGCTAAGGTCCAATCTTCATCTTTCGCAGCCGGGAAGTATTCGCGTAAAGAATCCATACGAGATTTATCGGATTGGAAAACTTCGCTGATTAAATACTTGGTCAAAGCCATATTGTTCAAGCCAACCGAAACCATTGGCTTCAAGTTATTGGCTTTCACAGAAGCCGGTAGGTCCATTTTAGAACCCTGCTTCAAGAACTTAGTCGTAAAGCCCGCAAACGGGCCAAATAACAAAGCGCGTTCACCGTTAATCACTCGTGTATCTAAGTGAGGTACTGACATAGGCGGTGCACCAATAGCCGCTTTCCCATACACTTTAGCATGATGCTGATTCGCAACTTCTGGCTTAGTACAAACTAACCACTGGCCACTCACAGGGAAGCCGCCGTAGCCTTCACATTCTGGAATCTCAGATTTCTGCAACAGGGGTAAAGCACCACCACCAGCACCCAAGAATACAAACTTAGAACGAACACGGGTTACTTCACCGGATTTATTATCTTCCAATAAAACCGACCAGCCACCAGTACTACTGCGCTTCATATCCTCTACAGAATGACCCAATAGAAGCTCAAAGTTATCTTGCTGATCTAGGTGGGATACCATATTGCGGGCTAAGGAACCAAAGTCAACATCAGAGCCGTGTTGAACGTTCGTAGCTGCAACAGGGTCTTTGCCTTGTCGCTCAGCCATCACTAATGGCATCCATTCCGCAAGGAGAGCAGGATCTTCACTATATTCCATGCCTTCAAATAAGTGATGTGCACTCATGAGCTCATGGCGATTACGTAGGAACTCAACATTCTTCTTACCCCATACAAAACTTTTGTGAGGAGTACGATTGATAAATTCTTTGGGGGCAGGCAGTGCACCTGTTTTTACTAAGTGCGACCAAAATTGTAAGGTCACTTCAAAAGAGGCATTGATATCCAAGGCTTTAGAAATATTAACCTTGCCTTTACCTTCTTCTGGGGTGTAATTTAATTCACAATAGGCAGCGTGACCTGTACCAGCATTGTTCCAGCCATCGGTACTTTCGTGAGCCACTTGATCAAGTCGTTCCACCATACAGATCTTTAAAGATGGATCGAGCTTATTCAACATCATTGCCAAGGTTGTGCTCATCGCTCCGGCACCTACCAACAAGGCATCTACTTGTTTAACTGTCATTACCAATTCGCCTATCGCTATTGCTTAACATTCACCTATTTTTCGCGGCACATTCTACACTAAATCACTAATTCTACCTACAGGATAACTTCAGCTATTGATTCGTCAACTTTGGTCATTGACGTAGTTTTAAACATTTTAAACAAATGCCAAAAACAAAAAAGCCCGCACGAGGCGGGCTTTTAAGAACAATTGTAAAAATTTACTTATACTGCTCTCGGCTCAATTCAACCACCGCTTCGACGAATGCACCGGCATGAGCTGGGTCGACAAACTGGTGAATTCCATGTCCAAGGTTGAACACATGACCCGTTCCAGGACCATAGCTATTCAAAATACGTTGTACTTCTTTACGAATCGTCGCAGGAGAAGCATATAAAACAGATGGATCCATATTACCCTGTAGGGCAACACGATCACCGACACGACTACGGGCATTACCCATATCTGTTGTCCAATCGATGCCTAACGCATCACAACCGGTATCTGCCATGGCTTCTAACCACTGACCACCACCTTTAGTGAACAAGATAACAGGCACTTTACGGCCTTCGCTTTCACGATTAAGACCGGCTACGATTTTATTCATATACTTCAAAGAGAACTCGCGATAACACACATCGCTTAAGTTTCCGCCCCAAGTATCAAAGATCTGCACAGCTTGCGCACCCGCAGCGATTTGAGCATTCAGATACTCAGTTACAGAGTCTGCTAGTACATCCAATAGCTGATGCATAACCTCAGGCGTATCGTACATCATGGCTTTAACGTGACGGAAATCTTTTGACGAGCCGCCTTCAACCATATAGGTCGCCAAAGTCCAAGGACTACCCGAGAAGCCGATTAAAGGCACACGGCCATTTAACTCACGACGAATGGTACTCACTGCATCCGTTACATAAGGAAGATCTTTTGCGGTATTCGTTACCTTCAACGCCGCAACATCTTGCTCTGTACGGACGATCTTTTTAAAACGTGGACCTTCGCCGGTTTCAAAATAAAGACCCAAGCCCATCGCATCAGGGATCGTTAAAATATCAGAAAACAGAATCGCTGCATCCAAAGGATAACGCTCTAATGGCTGCATAGTTACTTCACAAGCGAACTCAGGGTTCTTACACAAGCTCATGAAATCACCTGCCGTGGCACGGCTAGCACGATATTCAGGTAGATAACGCCCTGCTTGGCGCATCATCCAAACGGGAGTTTGGTCTACAGGTTCACGCAATAATGCGCGTAAAAAGCGATCGTTTTTTAGTTCTGACATGGAAATTTTCGACTTCAGATTTAAGATGGGGATTATAATAACAAAAAACCCAGCGCTAGGCTGGGTTTGATGGGATTATCATGACATTAATCATCAATTTCATAGCTAGTATCTACACGCGTGCCATCCACACTATTAATGGTGCTAACGACAATATTTCCTGTTGAGGTTGTCCCGTCATTAGTATAAGTAACTGTATAATTACCAGCCGTCAAATCTGCACCACTAATTTGCAACTTATTAACTCCTGCACCACCCGCTCCAATTAACGCATTTTCCATATCAAAGAGAATGATATCTGCTGCTGCAGGCACGTTTCCGCAAGCATCAAGGAAGGAATAAGTAACTGTTTGATCAGAGGCTGTTACATCCAATAAGAAAGTATTTGTTCTTTGTAAAATTCGAGGATCATCCGACAACTCAACTGATGACCATGTCGATACAGATTCATCTAAAGAAGTGACTTCAAAAAAGGCAACTCCATTTTCGAAAGTGTCATCAGGCTTAATAGTAACTGTATAGTTAATGCCTGAAGTACTGAACGCATTAGGTACATTTTTTGGCCCAGAACCAACCAATTCAAAACCCTGCGAGTTAAATACTACTCCTGTTCCAGCAGGTGGAATATTTCCATTACTATCAGCAACATTAAATGAAAAACTTACCGTTTCTTCATTACGAACATTAATACAAGTCGCTGCAGATAGATCTCCCGATACAGCTCCAGTAATGCCAGTAGAAGTTACCGTTGCAGATCCACCGTTAGCAACAATGAAGCTGAGCTGGTCACGTACATGGACCAGTTCATTACAATGGTTTGCAGCCCTTGCAGCCTCAGTACAAGCAACACCTTGATAATTAGCCGGCGCCGCATCTTGAGTTCCGTTAATTGTATATTCGACAAGCTTCTCATAAGGATTTTCTGCATCGGCTAGGTCAAAATTATTATCTTCATTTGCATCTAAATAGGCTTCTGCCATGGTTGTATAAGCTTCGCCTACATCTAACAAGCCATTACCATTCGCATCTGCAAAACCTGCATCGCCATGAGTATATGCAATTACCGTCGCGACACCTGCACGACCGCCATCCCAACTAGCATTATAGCCAGGGTAGCCAACGGCATTAGTATTTAACGTTCCGGTTAAATCAAGCCCAGGACGCGGATTTGCACTGGTCCATGTAACAGAGCAAGCTCCACCTGAGGTCTCACAACTAGGTTCTATTCGTCCAGACTCAGCAAAAAAGTTAATCACTGTGCCATCAGGTACCGGGTTTTGAAATGTATCTGCAGCACTTGCAGAAAAAGATACTGTTGTACCATCTACATCCCAACCTCTTGGATTTAAGGTGTCTACAACTAAGTTAAAACTATTCTGATCAGCACTCCCGGTCGTCACGGAGATCGGTAATGACGCAGTAGATATAGTCCCACCTGCATTAGTACTCGTTGTTGCTGTAATCGACAATATGCCGTGGGTTGTTCCGGAGTTAACTGCTGCAGTAACGACACCATTTTCATCTGTCACTCCAGCAGGAGCTGATAACGTTGCACCCACAGATGTAGTTGATAATACAAAATCAACCTCTTTACCTTCAATTGGATTACCAAAATTATCAAGCACCGTGAATGACACAATACCTGTCGCAGGTAAATTGGTATTGGCAATACCAGAAAGTCCTAGTGCAGTAGCACTATTTCCCGTAAAAGCGACGGCATTTACTTCAGGCAGTTCAACCGTAACAGAACCAACTGCAATAGCGACAACGTCCCCACTGACAGTAAAACCATTTTCAGTACTGGATACTTCACGGAACAATCTAGCTGTAATAATATCTTCGCCTGCACAACCTAGAGCTTTATAAAACGTAGATGCAGTACCGGAAGATGTGGAAACGACTTCAGCGGTGAATTCAGCCTTAGCAGGAGATCTATCAGTACAAGTAGAAGAAAATTGTACGCCATAGCTTTGAGCAATAGCATAATTATTCCCATTACCGGCATCAACTACACTGACTGTCAGATTGGTTGCACCACCAGCGGATAAATTACTTGTTTGAACTGCAATAACGTTAGGTACAAAACTACTGCCAACTCCGTTACCCAAATCAGCTTCTACTACCACAACATCAGCGGTTGTATTATCAGTCGACGTATTAGAATTACCTGTTCCAGAGTCACTTGTAGTACCGGCAGGACTACCGCCACCACATGCGGCAATAGCCAGTGTTAAAAGAGAGATTGTTGCTATTTTTATTGGATTCATTCAGCCTGCTCCGTCTATGCGGGTATATCCATGTACTGTAACATAAAGATAGAGCATAACATTGGAAGTGGTTAACAGGCTAGAAACAAAAAACGCGGCCTAAGCCGCGTTTTCTACCTTCTGTCTGATAATGTCGAAATTAACAACATGATTAAACTTTAAGGTAATCCATAATCCCATCCGCTGCTTCACGGCCTTCCCAGATTGCAGTTACAACCAAGTCAGAACCACGAACCATATCACCACCAGCGAATACTTTTTCGTTAGTCGTTTGGAATTTGAACTTCTGCTGTTCCGGTGCAACTACACCTTTCCAGCTATTGATTTCGATACCAAAGTCAGTGAACCAAGGTGCAGGGCTAGGCTGGAAACCAAAGGCAACCAATACCGCATCTGCAGGAACGATCTCTTCAGATCCTTCGATCACCTGCGGACGACGACGACCATTCTCGTCTGGCTCACCCAGTTCAGTAGTAACAACTTTAATCCCTTCAACCTTATCTTCACCCACAATGGCAACAGGTTGACGGTTAAATAAGAAGTTAACACCTTCTTCTTTAGCATTCTGAACTTCACGCACAGAACCTGGCATGTTTGCTTCGTCACGACGATAGGCACAAGATACAGATTCAGCCGCTTGGCGAATCGAAGTACGGTTACAGTCCATCGCGGTATCACCACCACCCAGAACGACAACTTTCTTGCCTTTCATAGAGATGAAATCAGCTTCGTCTTTTTCGAAGCCCATATTGCGATTAACGTTAGAAATCAAGAAATCCAACGCATCGTGTACACCCGGAAGATCTTCACCTGGGAAGCCGCCCTTCATGTAGTTATAAGTACCCATGCCTAAGAAAACAGCATCGTACTCATCAATGATAGTTTGGAAGTCGATGTCTTTACCCACTTCAGTATTCAAACGGAACTCAACGCCCATTTCTTCGAATACTTTACGACGGTTAATCATCACTTCTTTTTCCAGTTTAAATTCTGGAATACCGAAAGTTAATAGACCACCGATTTCTGGGTGACGATCAAATACGACTGGCTTAACACCGTTACGAACTAAAACATCCGCACAACCGATTCCCGCAGGACCCGCGCCGATGATAGCAACCTTCTTATCTGTCCACTTAACGTTAGACATGTCAGGTTTCCAGCCCATAGCGAATGCAGTATCAGTAATGTACTTTTCAACATTACCAATGGTCACAGCGCCAAAGCCGTCGTTTAATGTACAAGCACCTTCACACAGACGGTCTTGTGGACATACACGACCACAAACTTCTGGCAAAGAGTTGGTCTGATGGCTCAGCTCAACTGCTTCTAAAATGTTGCCTTCTGTCGCGAGCTTCAACCAGTTAGGAATGAAATTATGCACAGGGCATTTCCATTCGCAATACGGGTTACCACACTCTAAACAGCGGTGTGATTGCTCGCTCGCCTGTTCCTGTTGGAATGGCGTATAAATTTCAACGAACTGCTCTGTACGGGCAGACATCTCTTTCTTTACAGGGTCCTTGCGGCCTACCTGTACGAACTGAAAATTATTATTCAGACGTTCAGTCATTTCGAACCTCTCTCACTCGTCCGTGAGCCCTATTACTAACCGTAAGCGGGCTCAGCATTCATCAAAGCGCTTACTCTGGACGAGCTCGCATGTTATCTAACATCTGCTGTAAATCTGCAGCTTTTGGCTTAACTAACCAGAACTTACCGACGAAGCCATCAAAATCTTCTAAAATTTCTTGACCCCAAGCACTGCCAGTTTCGGCAACGAATTCTGTGATTACGCCACGTAAGTGGTTACGGTAACCTTCAGTAAATTCATTATTGATGCGATTAATATCCACTAGCTCGTGGTTATATTGATCAACAAAGCTATTATCTAGGTCTAGTACATAAGCGAAACCGCCCGTCATACCGGCACCAAAGTTATAGCCAGTCTTGCCTAATACGCACACCATACCGCCTGTCATGTATTCACAACAGTGATCACCCGCGCCTTCAACGACCGCATGAGTACCGGAGTTACGAACAGCAAAACGTTCCCCTGCACGGCCTGCCGCTAGCAATTTACCGCCAGTTGCACCGTATAGACAGGTATTACCAACAATAGAGGTATCTTGAGATTTAAACTCAGAACCTTTAGGTGGGAAGACAACCAGCTTACCGCCTGTCATACCCTTACCCACGTAATCGTTGGCATCACCTTCAAGGCGCATTTCTAAACCGCCAGCGTTCCAAACACCCCAAGATTGACCGACAGTACCGGTTAAGTTCAACTTAACAGGTGCTACTGCCATACCTTGGTTGCCGTGACGCTTAGCGATTTCACCGGATAGGCGAGCACCGACAGAACGGTCACAGTTGGTCACGTTAAAGTTGAATTCACCGCCTTTTTTGGCTTCGATCACAGCAATAGTCGCTTGTAGCATTTCTTCTGCTAATACCGCTTGGTCAAACGGCACATTGCGTTCAACTTTAACCGTATGAGGCTTATCTGCAGGAATGTGATCATTGGCCAATAATGGCGTTAGATCTAGATTGCGCTGCTTAGCCGTATTACCTTCAATCGCTTCTAATAAGTCAGTACGACCTACTAGCTCTTCCATAGAACGGATACCCATCTGGGCCATCCAGCTACGGATTTCTTCAGCAACGAAGTAGAAATAGTTCTTAACCATTTCCGCTGTACCGATGTAGTGCTTATCACGCAAATTATCGTTTTGCGTCGCAACACCAGTCGCACAGTTGTTTAGGTGACAAATACGTAAGTACTTACAACCCACAGCAACCATTGGCAGAGTACCAAAACCGAAAGACTCTGCGCCTAAGATAGCGCCTTTAACAACATCTAAACCGGATTTCAAACCACCATCTGTTTGTACACGAACCTTGCCCCGCAAGTCGTTTGAACGTAACGCCTGATGCGCTTCCGCCAAGCCAAGTTCCCAAGGAGAACCGGCGTACTTAATCGAAGTTAATGGCGAAGCAGCGGTACCACCGTCGTAACCAGAGATAGTAATCAAGTCAGCGTAAGCTTTCGCTACACCCGCTGCAATCGTACCTACGCCCGGCTCCGATACTAGCTTCACAGACACTAGCGCGGTTGGGTTAACTTGCTTCAAATCGAAAATTAGCTGAGCTAAATCTTCAATTGAATAAATATCGTGATGCGGTGGCGGTGAAATCAAAGTCACACCTGGAACCGAATAACGTAACGTAGCGATTAGGTTATTAACCTTACCACCAGGTAGCTGACCACCTTCGCCCGGCTTAGCGCCTTGAGCTACTTTGATCTGCAATACATCTGCACTGGATAAGTAGTGTGGCGTTACACCAAAACGTCCAGATGCAATTTGCTTGATCTTGGAGTTTTTATTGGTGCCATAACGCTTAGGGTCTTCACCACCTTCACCTGAGTTTGAGCGTCCGCCCAACTCATTCATCGCTTCTGCTAGCGCTTCGTGTGCTTCTGGAGATAGAGCACCCAAAGACATAGCCGCCGTATCGAAACGTTTGAAGATTTCGCCTACAGGCTCAACTTCAGAAATATCGATGGCTTTAACGTCCTTACGCAACGCTAATAGGTCACGAATCGTTGCTACCGGGCGATTGTTCACCAAGTCAGCAAAACGGTCGTAAGCTTTTTGATCATTCTGCTGTACGGCTTGCTGAATGTTCTGAATCACATCTGGGTTGTACGCGTGGTATTCACCACCGTGCACATACTTCAATAAACCACCTTGTTCTAGTGGCTTACGAGCGATCCAAGCATTCTGTTCAACCCATTCCAAGTCTTCTTGGAAATCAGCGAAGGTTGCCCCTTCGATGCGACTGCTTACGCCGGTGAAACAAAGCTCAACTACTTCTTGGCTTAAACCAATGGCTTCAAATAACTGCGAACCACGGTAAGAAGCAATGGTAGAGATACCCATCTTAGACAAGATCTTCATCAAGCCTTTACGGATACCTTTACGGAAATTCTGCTGAGACTTAAGCGGATCCCCTAGCAATTCATTGCTACGGTGCATGTCTTCAAGAATATCGTAAGCCAACCATGGGTAAACGGCTGTCGCGCCAAAACCTAGTAAAACTGCGAAATGATGAGCATCACGAGCAGAACCGGTTTCAACAACGATGTTTGAATCACAACGTAAACCTTTCGCAACTAAGCAGTGGTGCACAGCACCTGTTGCCATAGCCGCTGGAATGACTAGCTCACCTTGAGCAACCTGACGGTCACTTAAGATTAAGATCACTGCGCCAGCGCGTACTTGCTTTTCAGCTTCCGCAACAAGCGCTTCGATTGCTGCTTTCAAGCCCGTTTCAGCATTGAACGCTAGGCTTAACGTCACATCTTTAAATGCGCTCTTACCCGTGTTTTTCAAACCGTGGAATTTCAACGGAGAGATAACAGGTGAAGTCAGAATAATACGTTCGGCGTGATCGGCTTTCTCTTCGAAAACATTCTTTTCCACACCAATACAGGTTTCTAACGACATCACGATCGCTTCACGCAATGGATCGATCGGTGGATTAGTTACCTGAGCAAACTTCTGACGAAAGAAATCGGTTACGTGACGAACACGCTGAGATAGCACGGCCATTGGGGTATCATCACCCATTGATCCTGTCGCTTCTTGACCCGCTTCCGCCATTGGGCGTAAAACTTGGTCACGCTCTTCAAAGCTCACTAGCTGTAGCTTCTGGTGCGCTTTTAATTCGTCAGCAGTGATTGGCTGATCTTTTTGCAAAGATTGAAGCTGTAAACGGGATTCGATGCGAACACTGTTTTCTTTCAACCACTGCTTGTATGGCTGACGCTGCTTCAGCAAATCATCAACCGCTTCCGCGTCCATGATCTGACCAGTTTGAGTATCGATTGCAAGGATTTCACCTGGACCCACACGACCTTTAGAAACCACGTCTTCAGGCTTGTAGCCATGAACACCGACTTCCGAGGCTACCGTGATGAAACCATCTTTAGTGATTACCCAGCGCGAAGGACGTAAACCGTTACGGTCAAGACCACAAACTGCATAACGACCATCGGTCATTACTAGTCCAGCCGGACCATCCCAAGGTTCCATGTGCATCGAGTTGTACTCGTAGAATGCACGTAGATCAGAATCCATGGTTTCAACATTCTGCCAAGCTGGCGGAATCATCATTCGCACAGCACGGAATAGACCCATACCACCAGTAACCAATAGTTCTAACATGTTATCCATAGAGGATGAGTCAGAACCTGTGGTATTAACAACCGGATGTAGATCCGCTAGGTTTGGCAATAAGTCACTTTCAAATTTGCTCGCACGGGCATTTGCCCAATTACGGTTACCACTAATGGTATTAATCTCACCGTTGTGCGCCAACATACGGAACGGCTGAGCCAAAGGCCAGCGTGGCTGCGTATTGGTCGAGAAGCGTTGGTGGAAAACACAAATAGAAGTTTCCAAACGTTCATCGGCTAGATCGAGGAAAAATGCAGGCAGGTCAACAGGCATGGTTAAGCCTTTGTATGACAATACATTTTCCGACAAACTCGCAATATAGAAATCTGGGAATTGAGCTAAGGCTTTTTCTGCAAAGCGACGGCCATAAAACAACTTAACCCCAAAGGATTCGCTATTTAGGGTTTCGTTAGCGGCAATGAATACCTGCTCGAAACGTGGCAAACAATCAATCGCCATAGGACCTAGGCAGTCGTTATTAGTTGGCACTGTACGCCAGCCTAATACGGTCAAGCCTTGTTCTGACATTGCTGTTTCTAGCGCAGCTTTTTGCTCCGCGTAGACGGCGTCGTCAAGATCCATAAACAACATACCAATGGCATATTGTTCTGGCAAAGTAATGCCTTGCTCTTGCGCGACTGCACGCAAGAATGAGTCTGGCTTTTGGATTAACATCCCACAACCGTCACCGGTTTTACCATCTGCAGCGATACCACCTCGGTGGGTCATGCAGGTTAGGGAGTCAATCGCCGTCTCTAACAACTTATGGCTGGTTTGTCCCTCTAAATGGGCAATCAAACCAAAACCACAGTTATCTTTAAAGTCACCTGGAGTATATAGACCAGTTCTCATAGAACAGCTCTCATCAACAAAAAATTCAGTAAATTCAAGGGCTTAGGAGCGCCCAACGCTCAAA
>PJEL010002848.1_pt1 | contig 15404 bp, 19 predicted proteins | sample 1853271 | NCBI WGS metagenome assembly PJEL01 (sample SAMN08108733, study PRJNA415343) | Invertebrate metagenome, whole genome shotgun sequencing project. | host: Globobulimina | place: Sweden: Gullmar Fjord | collected 2015-08 | reverse complement strand
CTCCTCGAGGTGATCTGGACCCACGAGGCAGGACCAGACCCCCTTGTGCTCTCCCCGCCCGATGATGCGGATCTCGGTCAGGCCACCGAGCTCGGGGTGCCTGGCCAGGATCCACTCCAGGAATTCTCGAAGATCTTCCATGCCTATGCGGCCTTTGCGAGCACGGAGGCCCCGATGCGACGGACGGCTTCGGGCGAGTAGGCGAAGCAGCGCACTGGCTTCTCGGGCCGATGGGGCAGCGTGTGGGCATAGGACCTGGCCAATCCCGGCACGTCCTCTCGGAGGCCGAGCTCGGTGATGATCCGTCCGACCGTGTAGGCGGTGATGCCGAGCTGGATGCCGATCTGTTTGGGTGTGAGCCAGCTCTTGGGGGCCGCCGGCATCAACGGGCTCAGGTCTTCGCCGAGGACCATCTCGGCGGCTTTGACCTCGTAGGCGGCGCGGGTGGTGTTGTCGATCTGGCCGAGCTCGTGCAGGGCGCGGATCGAGTCCTTGAGCGCGATAGCCCAGGCCTGGCTCCGATGGAGCTCGGACTTGGCGAGGAGGCGGCGCTCGCGGCGCTCGGCGATGGTTGCGACGGGAGGTACGGCGCCGGCGATGGTCTGGCCGCGGACGAGCTTCGGAAGCACATCGCTGGCGAGGAAGCGTCGGAGGGTCACGCCGAGGGGTTTCTTGGTCTTGATGAGGGCGAGGTGTAGACCTGGCTCGAACAGGACCAACAAGCCCCGGTTTCCGCCGAGAGGGGCGAGGCCGGTGCTCTGGTAGTACTCGTCCTTGAAGGCGGTCAGTCTGGGTCCGCTCAAGACCTGGTAGTCGAGGCCCTCGATGAGCTCGTCGCCCCAGTCGCCGGTGATCTGGCTGGCGAAGCGCTTGCCGCGGTTGGCGTAGCCGAGGAGCTCGCCGATCTCGCGGGCGGCCCACACGGCGCGGCCGTTGAGGCGGGCGGTAACGAGGGGTCGGCCTTCGAAGAGGCTCTGGTGTTGGATGAGATCGGTCATTGCGGACCTCCTTCCTTGCTGAATGCGAGGGTCCCGACGCTGCGCTGGAAGCGGGTGATGCACTCCGGGTACGGGAACTCGAGCAGGATTCGGACTCCGCCTTCGGAGATCTCGACTGTGGGGCGGTCGTCTTCGTTGTGGGCAGAGACGACGGGACTCTCGAGGGTCGCGCGGGCCTCCAGGCGGCCCAGCTCGAGGGAGAGTCTCGGTTCTAGTGTCATCATGACATCCTCCTTGTGGATGCCCGAGGACAAAGCAAGGGGGATGCCAGGTTCGGTAGTGTCGTTAGGGGGTCGGTTTTCTACCGGTGGAGGTCTGAGCGCTCTGCGAGATCCGAACAATTCGGGCAGTTGCGGGTGTGAACTGCTTCATGGAAGTCGGAAAGGAGCTCACTGATGCTCGAAAGCGTGTGGGCGTTGCCGATTTCCGTTCAACGTCGACGCGATGTCCGACGGATGGCTCGCACCTCAATGCTCAGCGTTCTGAAACCGGCCAGCGCTCGAGCCATCTCCTCTCCTTGCCGACGTGGAGAGCTTGTTGGCGCAACTGCGCGTCTCGGATTGGAAAGAAGGCGTCCGCTACTAGATTCAGATGGCAGCCAACCCGACGCCGTCTCGCAGCCCCATTGCTCGGGAAAGGCGCCGCTTTGAGCCAGAGGTATGCTGGTGAGGGGGTGAGTTTCAAGAGCTAATGGTCGCCCAGATAGCGTCGAACCAACCGCCTGGTGAGCTGCTCGCCGCGAGCGCTGATTGCTGCCACGTCGTCGGCACTCATGGGGGCGAAGTCGGTGGGATAGTCGACAACGCGGTCCCGCGGCACGTCGTCGCAGTCTCGGTACGGAACGCGAGAGTCTTTCTGACCCAGGTAGGGAAGGATGAAGGCCCGTATCCGGCCCGTCGCGACGTGGCGGTGCAGGCGACTGCGGGTGTCGTTCTGAACTCGGCGGAACGTGGTGTCGAAGCTCGCGTACATGCGTGATGGCCACCAGATGGGCGCCTTCCGTTCCTCCACGGCGCCAACGCCAGCGTCGCAGGCGATCACGACGTTCGGTGAGCAGCTGTGGATGGAAACCTCGGGATTGCGGCCGGGCTCGAACGGCGCAACACCCAGATTCTCGTAAATGCCGCCGTCGGTGAGGAGCACTCGTCGCTCGGTCTCTCGGCTGCCGTCGACGAAGCGCCAGGTGCGGTCCAGCGGTGGCAGGAACACCGGGTAGGCCGCCGACGCCGCCACTGCCTCGGAGACGCTGACCTCAGTTGCGAGTACTCGCTGCCGATGGCTACCGGACCTGGTGCTGCCGAACCTGAACGCGGTTCCGGTGAGCAGCTCCGTCGCGTTCACGATGACCTCGAGTCCGTCCCGTTCCACGGTGCCCAGGCCTCGTTCGAGCCCGAAACCGTCAAGCGTGCGGGCTAGCGCATCGGTACGCGTGAACGGCCGGGCAGGGGAGTCCTGGGCTCCCGCTCCAACCCCGACCCAGGCAGCCGCGCGAAGAAGCCCCCGCCAGGCGGTAGCGAAAGCAGTTCGAGTTACCGCGAGCGTCCCTTTGGCCGCGCCCAGCGACAAGGTCGCGCGCCGGAGGATGGAGGAGGCCAGGCCGCCTCGCAGCAACGTCACGATGCGCTCTTCAAAGGTGGGGAAATCGTCGTCGCTGTAGGCCCAGAGGGCTCCGATGACCGAACCGCCGGACACCGTCGAGCAGTTCACAGGTCAAGCTCACTGGCAACCCAGCTCGATAACCGGGCAAAGCAGGCGTCACCGATCAGGTAGAGGCGCGACAATCCGACAATTGAGCAACGCTTACACCGAACCGCGCGCCATCGAGATGACGTTGTCGATACCAGCCTCCGCATGTCGGGAGACAGGCTCATCAGTGAACCGAAGCTTGATGAGCGTACTGGAGTATGCTGGTTGTTCCTGATACGAAGCGTTCGGTTCTTGAATCGTTCGTAGTTCCTCGGGACAGAAAGGCAGCGTCGTCTCGGCGTCTACTGGTCTGGTCCCGCTTCCGCGAGGAGTTCTTGGGCGAGCCGTTGGATGCCCTGCGCTTCGTGTGGAGCGGCACGAAGGACAGCCTCCATGGCGGCGCGTTCGTCAGGGGACCCTAGAAGCCTCACGGACCAGTTGTCCCGGACAGCTGCTGGATCGATGCGCGCGAGCGCTGCCGGCACCGCAGCACTGTCGACTTGGGCTGCGATCTCCAGGAATTCGCAAAGCCCGTCGGTCGAGTTCGACTGCTTGAGCGCCAGTCCGTCAGCAAGGTCGGCTTCCTGTTGACGCAGCAACACCCCGGCAGCAGTGACGTCGATCCGCTGCAGCCGTCGTAGTACGGTGGACGCAACCTTCCAACGCGGAATCCCGCCCGAGAGGCCGAGCGAAACAACCCCATTCCTGTCAAGGAAGCCGGGCAGTGCTTCTGGCGCGATGTAGGCCGCCCTGAAGTCTAGGCGCTTCGTGTGGTGGGTCATGTGCTCAACCAGTCGGCGCGCGGGTTGCCTGGCCGGAGTCATGATCATCGCTAGAAGTGCGCGGTCGAGCTCGTGAGGGGAGTCCGCTAGGATCTCGAAGCTTGCCTTCACCTGGTCCATGTCGAGTTCGCGAGCCAGGGCCTCTCCGAAGTCAGGGTCGGATTCGCAGAAGACCGAGATGGCAGAGCCCCAGGTCTCCCAGTCACGCCGCCGGGCGCCAGAAACCGCACCGGCCAGTACCGCGGGATCGAGGTTCGACGTGACCTCGCGGACAACGGCGTTCTGCTGCGCAGTCGGGTCATCCCCCCCAAGCACCCGTCCGATGTGGCCGCACACGTGGTTAAACAGGTCTTGGGTGGCGAACCAACCGTCCAGAGGATCATCGTTGATGGCTCGTGCCAAGGCAGGCGCGAGTGCCCAGGCGAGTCGAAGCCCCATTTCTTCGTCGCAGTAGTAGATGGCCTCAACGAGCACCGTCAGCCCGTAGACGTCGTCGCCTCCCTCCACCACCACCGAACATACAGCGTCCTCGTCCAAGCTCCTAGCAACCTCGGCTCGCCATTCCATCGAACCTGCGTGCACCAGGCGATTCAAGAGCGCTCCCAGTGGCGCGGCATCCGACTCTTGAGCACGGGATGCCCAGCGCGCGACTGATTGGGGGTCAGACGCACTAACCCAAGGTACGCCGTGCCATGTCCTGCGTTCCCCTCGTCGTGCACCAGATTCTTCGTTTGCTGCGGCATTCACCAATCGGCCGAGCGCGTAGGCAGAGTTGGATTCGCCCTCCTCGATCCAGGCCGTGAGGATGCTGGAATAGGCTGAAAGCCCGTTGGGCCTCCATCGGGAAACGATGGGTTCGGCGCCCCAGCAGGCGTCGGCGCGTTCGTCTGCCGCGAAGCAGCTGGCGAGTGCCCGATCTGCGAAGTCGGCCTCAGGTGTACCGATTGCCAAGGACGTATCGTGGTCCAGATAGCTCAATAGCCAGGCGAAGCCGCGTGCCCCGACATCGCGGTCCTCGAACTGATCGAAGAAGAGCCTTCTGCGCGGCTCAGCGTCGCGTCGATATCGGTAGAGACACGCATTCACCACCCTGGAGGCAACCATCGGATGCGGTGTGCTTGCCTTGTCGCCGTCGCAGATCAGTGGAAGCTCTGCGGATATGGTTTCGATCCATTGCTCGATACCGTCGGAAGGAAGGTTCATTCGTTCCAGGGCTTTGGCGAGCCATGGAAGCGGACAACCGGCGTCTGTGGTCGCAAGCTGCCGCAAGGAAATGGCGAAGAGCAGGTCGAAGAGAGGCGGCTCTGCATGGAGCTTGGTCAGCACCTTTCTCAGTCGTAGGTGCCCACTTCCCAGGTTGAACATGAACTGCCAGGGCCGGGTTGCTCGATGTGCCGCGTGGCTGATCGCCCTCTCGACCGGTTTGTCAAACGGTCGGTTTCCCACATGGGAGTCGAACTCCCGGAGAACGGGAAGAAGGCTGTCAGCTCGTTGCTCGAGTTCGGCCGCGAGGGCCGCGACGGCCCGCTTGGGGGCTACGGCAACCTGCGTGCGAAAGCCTGGGACGGGGCCCGTGGAGACGGCAAGAAGGCGCAACGATGGTGTGGCCTGTGACGCGCGTGCCGCGACTCCCAAAGCTTGGGCGTCGTCCATCAGGAGGACAGCCTTTTCATCGACCTCCGGGATCCCGACTGGATTGCCACAGGGCTGGAAGATCATCCACCCACAGCTGTGGAGTTCGTGGCACACATGCCACGCGGTAATTGACTTCCCAGATCCGCTGGGACCCACGATTGCCACGGCGTCGGATGCTTCGAGCTTTGCAAGCACCTCACGCACCTCTGGGGCTTCAGGGCACGCCACCACATCCCGTGGACCCAGCGAGTGCCCGAGGAGGGCGGACCTTAGGTCGCGCTGGACATCGAATTCCACAAGGCGCCAGCCCGTCGTTGCTCGTTGTGCCGGCGGATCGCCTAGGATCCGGGCAAGCGCGCTAGCCTCGCACTCCAACACAATGTCTAGGAGGCGCGTGTAGCCCCAGTGGCCGACCGTCACCGGCTCGGAATCGTTGAGTTCCAAGAGCTTCCGCTCCACATCTGGCCCAACGCCCTCCGGATCGTTGTGGACGAAGATCCACGTGTCGAAGTGAGCCTCCCAGTATGGGCTCGCTCCACGGAAGTCCGCATCGATCTTCTCGATTGCTTTGTCGGCGGACATCTCACGTGGGGCGTAGACCTGGAACAGCGTCCGTTCTAGCGCCAGATATCCGTCGTTCTTCCTGTCTCCGCGGGATCCCCAGGGGCGAACGCGATGGAAACCAGCGCCGTAGCGGCACTCCATGATGTCGGCGAAGAGGTCTTGAAAGGCGCCGGCGGCGCGGCGATGGAAGGCCGTCGTGAACTGCGCGGTGAAGTACGCGCGTGCGATGGCATCCACCTACGATCTCCGTGTGCTGCGGTACTGGTAGCCGAAATTCTACACTTTCGATCAATCCACCGACGTCTGTGTCGCTGCCGGCGCTAGCTTGCGCTTCCGCTGGCGACGCCTTTGGCTGCACAGGCGTGACGGCAGTCCAGGTACGGCCGTTGGCTTTGTCGGCGTGTCCGTGTTGTTGCTGGAGGGGGTGCTGGCGGCGGGCACCAAGCGAGAACCCGACCGACAATCATCCGTCGTGCAGAGCCAGCCGACGCAGTCGCCCCTTTTCCAAATCCCAGACGTAGATCTCGTCGCCGGTTTCATCATCAACGAACGTCTTCAAGGCTTGAATGATGGAGAGGAATTGGGGCGGCGGCCGGTAGATGAACTCATACACGGATTCACCGCGTTGCTCCGCTCCCAGTACATCTGTCAGGTACGCTCGGAGGCTGGCCCGCGCCCTGTCGTCCAGGATGTCGTAGGACACCAACACCGTCATCGAAGAGATCAACGCCATCTATGGCTCCAATAGTCGTTGTCGGAGATCGCGCCAGCGAATCCATCTCAAGCGCTGAAGGAGTTGGACCTCCCGTAGCATGGCATAGTCCTGGTCTTCCGAGATCAGGATGTAGTCGTTTCGAATACAGATCGCTGCAATTAGAACGTCATTCGTCATCTTTCGCAGGCTCTCCCTCGTACGGTACTGGCCAGGTACTTGTTGGAGGACACGACCCGCGAGCACCCAGTCCGAGAGGGTCGGAGTCTCGATCTGTGCCCCCTGCCGATAGGAGCCCAGCGTCGTTCGACGCGGTCGCCTGCGGCCCCTCCGAAGTCGATGAGGGTGCCAATGCTCCCGCCGGAGGAGTTCTTGAAGGACAACCGCGCATCGCACTTCCGTGAACGTCTCGATCAAACCTCGCGCGATCCGCCTGGACTCCCCATCCTCCGCGAACATGACCCCAACCGCGTTGGTATCGAGCAGTGCAACGTCCAGGGGCTCTAATCCTCACCCTCGACGGTTGGCGGCTCTACGATCAACAGATCCGACAAGTCCGAAAGGTCCACCTCGACCAGCGGCTCCGTCTTCGGCGCCGCCGCTACGCCCTTTCGCAGAGGTCTGGGATCCGGTTGATCACCGGCGTGTTCCAGCATCCAGATGCGTGCCCACCGATGGAGCGCGTCGTTGACGAGCTCCTGCACCGCCGCCACGGGATCGTCGATCTGCGTCACCTGAACCGCGATCCCCACAAGTTCGGCGGGAAGCACGACCTCCGTGTCCCGGAATCGTTCCTTCGCCGTTTGCCGGATCTGGTGTCGGAGGCTCTCCTCGCTGATACCGCCAGACTTGGTCAACACTTCCATGAGGTGAGACTACAACACGATGACTGGAAGCCGGAAGCCGGAAGCCAACGACGGTTGTCTTCGCGCGTCTTCGTTTGTTCGACGTGGGCTTCGTCCGTGACGACAACTATTCTTGCCCAAAGCGTTGCCCACCGAAGATGCGACTGCCGCTGCCGGATGGAGGCCACCAGACGCGGAGCCCCGAGCTATGATCATTGCAATTATCGGCATTCCTGCGTCCGCTGTGGTCCCGTCTGTGAACGGGGACTTGATCCCGCTCGCGGTTGGTGAAGTACGGCCAGTGCGCCCCTCAGGCCTCGAACGAGGTCCCGAACCAGCGCGAACTCGGGGCCACGGTCCCAGGTGACGTCGAAGAAGGCGCGGAGAACGCAATCGCGCCTCTCGGCTTCGGCTCGGTCGAGCATCCAGTCTACGAGCTCCTCCCCATCTGCAACAGTCCTACAGGCGGTTGAACCCGTCCCGCCGAGCTCCACCGGTCACGCCTGCAACAAGCTCGCGGAGGGTTGCGGTAGGATCCGCACTGGAGAAGCACATGACCCAATTGGATGCCATCCTGGCAGAGCAACCCCCGACGCCCGAAGTCGACAAGACCAAGCTCCACGAACAGGAAGCCACCATTCGAGAGCGAGTCTTGCCGAAGCCGAATCTCGGCTCAGGGGCCTTCACCATGGACCCGAGCAAGAGGGTGGAGTTCCGGAAGGCCGACACGGTGTACGAGCTGTCGGTCACCCGGATGGGCGTGGCAGTGGCGGCTAGGCACTGGGCGTCACCTGGTCCTGGTCGAACGTTGAACGACGCCGAAAGAGCAGAACTCTTCGATTGGCTTCTCGACGAACCAGCCTGACCAGACTGTGGGCGCTACCTTTCTGAACGTCGCGGCAACGCTTCGTACGACTCCGCCAGGCTGAACGCCACACTTCACGCAGAACGTGGCGCCAGATTGCAATCCGCGCCTTCATCCAGGGAGTTCAACGGAGGAGACGCATCCAGGTGACTGCGGTGCGCTGGCAAGTGCCGAACTCTCGATGTTGTCCAACGCCGCGACAACGAGGACAGCGGCTCCAGCGCAAACGGCGGCGCCCGAAGACGTACTCAGTCGCCTTGACGCAGCGCACGCAAGCATTGGCGGCGCCGCTGCAGGCGTAGGAGCAACGCAGCGCCGCCACCTAGCCATTGGGGCGGAGGCGCCCACACGTTGGCGCCACTCGCGGCGCAGCCCTCAGGGCTTGGCAGGCGAGTTGGGGCGGGCGTGCAGGCTGGCACTCATTCCTGTTGCTCGGGCGGCTCATCGTCCGCGCTCTCCTCCGCGTCGTCGAGCCAGTCGAGCGCGGCGTCGCTCAACCTTGCTGTGGCCGACGCGACGTGGCTGCGCCTTCTAGGAGGGGGAGAAGCTCAAGCTCTAGGACGACTGGCTCGAAGCTTCCATCTCCACTTGGCGAGTCAGCTCCTCGCAGCGCTAATCCGGCTCCCGCACCTCCACCGTCCTGGCGTGGTCAGCTGCCACTTGCACCTCGACCGCCTGCGCCTGGCGCGCGGCCGCTTGGAGCTGCGCGGAGTGGTACTGACGGTGGAATGCGGACGCTGCGATCCACGCGACCAGGATGACCAGCGCCACAGAAAGGCCGCGGACGCGGCTGGGCGCGCCAGCTTGGCAAGCTGCAAAGCGCCCCGCCAAGCGCCTCCAGGCGCCGCCGGTTGGTGCATGAAGCACGATGGCATCAGGGCCCCGCTCCGCGACAGCGCACGGCGGAGAGTACTCTGGCGGCTCCGGGACCGGGAGTGCCCCAAGTGCTTCTGCACGAGCCGGAGATCCTTCGTCGCACGGTAGAGCATCGTCCCCACCGTGTGGCGCGTGGCGTGGAGCGTTCTGACCTCGCCCCGCTTCACGGCGTGTCTGAGCGTAGCGACGGCCTCCAGAACCTCACCGGGCTCGCCATCGCTCTGCTGCAGAGCCTCCTCCACGTGTACTGCAAAAGCGTCGATGATCTTCAGAAGGCTAGCAAGGTCGTGCGCCACGTCGCCCACCGCGGCGGAGTCGGCTTGTTCCTTGGACACGAGCTTGGGAAGGTCACGGTTCACTGGCCCTCCTGATACAGAGGCTCCTCGAAGCTTGAACGTGGACGCCTAGAATACCAGAAAGGTCGGAGCCAAGGATCAAATCCCGGTACGGTTCCTTGATGATGCCGTTTTCAAACCCTGAAAACGGACAGGTCCGCAGGCCCCGCGCGACCTAATGGGCACCCGGCGTGCATGACGACGCTAGAGGAGGAGAGCAGTCATGGGGTATGACGACCACGATGGTGCCTACGAGGTGGGCAAAGCGATCTTGGAGAAGGTGGGGGTGCTCACCGAGTGCTTCGCTGGCTGCATGTACTACCGGCTTGAGGAAAACGCGAAGCCGGCCTACATGATGGCGGCGAAACTAGTCAAAGACAATGATCCGCTGGTCGAGGGCATGAGCCTCACGGAGGTTCGAGACGGTATCAAGCACGCATTTGACGACCACCCGTCCGACGAGTGCACACATCGAAAGCACGACGACTGACTAGGGTCGCGAGCAGCCGCTCGGTGCCCAGCAGGATGCTGCAGGCGTCGTCGACGTCCAGCTCCGTCGCGGTTAACCGCCGAACCAGGTCCAGTGTTTGGACCCGCATGCCCTCGGCGTCGTCCATGAACAGCACGGGATGGGCGCCGTGCTCGTCCTTCCACCGACCCAGGGCGGTGCGGACGTCGTCGAACTCGCGGACTGACGCCCCAGAGCCTACGAAGGTGCTCCATCCACTCGGGTTCGTTTCCGGCTTCGCGGCGCAGGGTGCCCAGAGCCCCCCTTCTCTGGTGAGGTTTGTGTCCCAGGTAGTTCGTGACCGACTGTCTCACCGGGAGAACACAGCTCTATGTATGCGCCGTCCACGGGATATCCATCCATTGCCGAGTCCAGCACTCGGCAATTCAGTAGTGCATCGTGCGAGTACCCAGCTCACACATGCGGATAAGCACAGGGCCTGGTGGCATCGTCAAGGCCCGTACTCCATTTGAAGTATTGACAGTGCAACTCCAAATTTGATGTAATTCATCAGGAAACCAACGACATGCCCTATCCTGACTACAACTTTCGCGGTCATCTCCCTCCATTCACGGGATACGATGAGTCCCCGTACATCGTGAATATCGCAGAGGTTGTGGAGCGTTTCGTGGAGGATCGAAATCGGCTGAAGCTCTTGAAAGGACTTATGGACTACCGGCAAGATCTCCACGACGCTGGCTTCAAGATCGTGAGTCAGTGGATCGATGGACCCTTTGTCGACAAATCGGCCGAGCCTGACTGCATTCATGTCGCGAGCCTTTGCGTCGACGTTCCAGTCTCGCCGGAAGGGATCCGCCATCTGCTGGACCCACAACAGTGTGAGCGCCGCTATTTGGTGCGCCCACGTCTTCTAGATCTGTGCTCCAGCGGCCACCTGATCAGTCGGTTAACGGCAGAAGTCACCCAGCACTTCAGTCACAGTGCCGAGCATCACTGGAAGGGCTTCTTGGAAGTACCCTTCTTGAACGGTGATGCGGAGGCGACATCACGACTCGAGGAGCTGCTCGATGAGTAGCCGTGACGAGCTCAACGTTCAGATCCGTCGCTTGACGGAGCTACTCAAGGAAGAAGACCTGGGTGCTGTTCAGAGAGCGTCTCTGGAATACCGCCTGGAAGATGCCCAGGCACGACTAGAGAGACTGACACTGAGTGAGGGGGCGCCGGCTCCACGTCGCGCGATCGCCGAGATCCTGTTCGAGGGAGATGTCGTGCAAGGGCAACAGCGACTCGATGCATCCTTCGCTGGTGAACAACTGCAGACGTTTCAGCAGATCGTAGGCTTCGTTCTTGTGGACGGAACGGATCGAACGCTCAAAGCCAAGGGACCACGTCCAATGCGGGAGAAGGCCAAGCTAGGGATCTCGCACATGGCTCGCGGCTCAGTGGGCTTTGTACTTGAAGAATGGGCGCCACCAGCGGATCAGCGGCAACTGGATTTCACAGAGCCGTCCACGGAGCTGAACAGGGCCGTAACCACCGTGCTAGGGTTGTTCGGGCGTCTTCACAACGGACGGACCTTCTCCTCGGCCGTCAGCGAGATGTCTCCGCGACTCCTCGAAGCGACTCGGAAGTTCGTGGAACGAATGCGCATCGACGGCGCGGGCATCAAGATCCACAGCGACAACGCGCATCTTCATCTCGGAAAAGATCAGGTTTGCGCGCTAGACCGGCGCCTGACAGAGATCAAGGTGGACTACAATGACTACTGGGTCGACGGGATCCTCACCGGCCTCAAGACCGCCCAGCGGACATTTGGTCTGCTCATCAAGGCCGATGTAGACGGTGCCGATCCGACTCAGGTCCAGGGCAAGATCGGTCCGGGGATCGATCCTCATGTCTTCGCGTCCTTCCTACGAAAAAGAGTCGATTCCGATGAATGGTTGCGTTGGCTGCTGCTAAGTACGGTATCGACTCGCAAAGGAAAGACTCAAGAGCGACTGGATCTGCTGGCGGTGGAAGCGGCTGGGCGCATGATTCCTGATCACCAGGATGAGGGTGAATAGGGGCTCTCCCAAGGGACGCCTCGCCGCGCCTCGAGGGTCTGATCCTGTCGCCGGACCTCGGCTGGTGAATCGGGGGGTTCGGCTACCAAGGCTCCCCCGGCGGCGCGGTCTACGTCGACGGCGGCAACCCGGTCGTCAAGGAACAGCACCTTCGAGTGAAATCGCAGTCTCTTTGGTGGCGCGATCGCCGCTCGCCAGGCCTCGGTGACACTGGGGCTACCACGGTGCGAGACAGCAGGTTCATCGCTAGGTCCAGAGTTGTAAGACAACCGCGTACTCTCCAGGCTGCTCAGTCAGGGTCACGTCCCGATCCCCGAACTAGGCTGCAGTGTCTGACCACCACCAGATGCGCTCGACGCTGTCAACACTTCCACCCTGTTTCCTTCTTCAGCTTGAATCCACCGGCTCCCGGATGATGAAGGCAACCGGGCGACTTGCCTTCCTCGCCTGGCCACGAACCAATGTTCAGGTAGTCGATGCCATAGGCTTCTCCGACCTTTCTGGTCAAAAAGACATCCCAGTGATGGCCTCCACCCGTCTTCGGCCGAGCCCAATGAAACATCTGCGCGTCCTTCACGCAGGGGCGCGACCGATGCGTCACCACCATACTGACGTTGGGGTCTCTCCACGAACTGGGGGTGCAGAATGGGAAATCGGCCCCGTCTGCCGTGAACGGGAGCCTCTCATCAAGCCTTGCTGTCTCTGGCACGACGATGTTCCTGAACATACGGACGCACGCCACCACCAACAAGAAATCAGGCGGGATCTCGACGCGAAGCTCCCACGGGGCGAATTCGTGGACGACGGCCTTCTCCCACGGCGTTGGATGCAGATTCCGAGCATCAGTCCTAGCGATCAGGATTACAGGTTCTTCCATCAACGCTAACCGATCGAACTCATCGTGTAGGATCGGCCGCAGAGGATGCGGCACGGATCCGAATAGCTCATCAAACCCGTTGATCTGGGCCTGGCCGGAGGGGACACCAGGAACGTCAATGACCAGCCGCTCAATAGCCTGAATCGTCCGGCGAACCTGACGAGGACTCCGTTTGTAACAAAGCCGCACGGCATCCTGGTAGAGCGTCCGCCAATACGGCCCGTTGGGGATCGCAGCGCCCGTCCGACGCAGGATCTTGAGCACGTCATCCCACCGAGTCGTGGGGCCATCCTCATCGAAGAGATGCGGGTCAAGAACCGCGAACACCGTCATCCCTCCCCTGGGAGACGGCCTGGTTTCAGCGACGCCCCTTCGTCAAACTCATGAGGCCGATCATCGATCTTGTCTAGTCGGCTGAACGAGATCGCGGCTTCTTCATCCGCAGCCTCGTCCATGAATTCTCGGGGCCAGCGCTTGATGCCACCTTCGGGGTCCAATCTGGACGCCGCAGTCGAAGATATCCCTTGAGCTTGCTCGACTTCGACAAGGACCACATGCTTCAACAACCATTTCTCAAGTTCGCTATCCCTTTTCGACCGAGCGATGAGCCCCCGGAGTCGTCGGACGAGATGGTCGCTATGGGTTTCCACGATCTGCTGCCGCCCCATGAGTGCTTGGCTGACAAACCAATGAGCGAGACGGCTCTGTACCCTGGGATGCAGATGAGTCTCAGGCTCCTCAAAGGCACACAGAGGGTGGGCGGCAAGGCGTCGGCGAAAAGTCTGATGTTCTCTTATTCCCGCGTAGTTGCCCTCGTCGCGAACCGCGACTAGGCCGGCAGTGACAAGTGGCAGGATGTATCCTAGGCCCTTTCCCACGTGATCTACCGTGGCCCTCCCGAACAGGATCTGGAAGCCGGCATATTCGATATCCCTGAGACCAACGGGAACAGATATCGTCAAACAGTCGAGCACATCGTTCACCGCTTCCACCAGTGGTTTGCTGCGAGTCTCCACTGGCACGACGACGGCGTCGTCGTTCACTTCAAGAGGCGGGAGATAGGTGACTGCATCATCCTGACGAGCATGAAGGAGCTGCGCCGCTTGCTCGCCGCTCGCTCCAACTGCCTCCGGCGGCGTTGTGGACGCGCTGTACACCTCCTGCGGCGGAGCGCGCACGGAGCCAAGATAGGAGAGATTTTGAAGGATGTATCGTAGATATTGAAGCGGTCGTTCCATCAGCAGCCGATACGCGATGTACCTAGAGCGGTTTCTGTGGCGCGGACCGAGGTTTCGTTTGTCAATCGCCAAGTATGGGATGAAGTGTTCAAAATCGAACTCCAGGTTCGACAGCGATTTCCCCATCCAGAAGACGAGCCAACCGCCGTCCTCACGCCCCCTCCGGAAGAGCAGGGTGGCGGGCTCGGAGCGTTTCGACCCGACGCGTTCCGAGTTGACCTCACAACGATTCAGAACGATAGTGCGCCCCTCTTGGCGATACTTGAGCCGTAGAGTACAGTCAATCTCGTGTACACCAACAGCGGTTCCGAGCCACGGCAAATGCGACCAATGAGCGAGATTATTCGGCTCTGGCTGTCCCTCTTCGTCCAGGACGGAGTCGAAACTCACATTCGACCGCCATTTGACGGTGAACTCGGGACCATCAAACTCATCCGCTTCCGGCCAACCTGTCGTGAGCGTGCGAAGACTCGTTGCGTTCACCGATCCGGCCAGGTGAAGGGGCACTTCCCAGCGCGGATGTCGAAGCGTCTGATGCAGGAGCAATAGCGCCTGGATGAACGTGCTTTTGCCTGAGTTGTTCTTCCCGTAGAGCACCGTCAAGGGATTGAGCGGTAGCTCATGATAGCCCTCATAGGACTTGAATCGTCGAACTCCGATGGCCGTTAGTCTCGCCCCCATTATCTTTGTCCCGTCCTCATTCGGTGCCTCTTCCGCTTCGCTTTCGATGGCGAACTCTCTCATGACTGCGCTGGCCGATCCAGCGGGCGCCCAGATTCAGCCAAACCTGTGTGTCTGGCGTCTCTCGTCGCGCTCGACTGCCCCATGACATCCTCCTGGCTGGTTTCAAGGAGGTTTTCGGTGGTCGAGCCGGCGGCTGGCCCTCGCAGAGACGCCCAGGGAACGAGCGCCAGTCGCTCGAGTGCTGCCGGGCGACCTGAAAACCGACGCGAGATCGAAAGCGTCCCGAAAAGACAGCGGCCGACGACGACGGCAACAAGCGACTCAGGTGTCGCCGAATTCCGGTCAGTTGCCCCGCGGGCCCTTCGGGTGCGATCAGCTACCCAGGAGGGATCACGTCTGAGTGACCCACGGCGCCCTGGCCAGCGACCTACCCCGGAGGGATCTCTGCTGTGGATTCCACCGAGACGAGCGACCTGACGTGGCGTCTCTCCGACGACCGCGCGCAGACGTACCGCGCGGGGACACGCGGGGATGACATGAAGAGCCGACAGGGATCTAGCGATGGCACGCTCCTGACCTGTGTTGCGCGAGGATCGCGCCATCAACGAGAGACGGCGCCACGTTTACATAGTATAAAGCATGGTTATCGTCAAAGACTTCGACGCTCGCCAGAATTGACCCGGGTCTGCTCGTGAAAACTGAGCCAGTCGAGCGACGCCGACAACATCGGTGACGACCTCCAGGATTGATGGATCCTGGAGGCGGTGTGCCGAAG
>PJEL010002847.1_pt1 | contig 15409 bp, 13 predicted proteins | sample 1853271 | NCBI WGS metagenome assembly PJEL01 (sample SAMN08108733, study PRJNA415343) | Invertebrate metagenome, whole genome shotgun sequencing project. | host: Globobulimina | place: Sweden: Gullmar Fjord | collected 2015-08 | reverse complement strand
AAGACATATTTACCCCTTACTTAGATCAGCGCTACTTTATACTAATTGGCTAAAATATGCGATAGAACAGCTATATTTGTCGACCAATTAAATGTTTAGTTTCAATTATTTTAATAGATTGAAATTGCACCAATAATAGTAAACTTTGCGCTTAAAACCGCTGGTAATGCACGAAAAAGGTGCATGCGGTAAATCTGAGTAATTGTAATTAGGCAGTAAGTTTTATCTATCTAATTGTTTAATAGGAAAATATTAATTAATTGTCCTATAGTTTCAAGGCAGGCACTGTCTTTGCAGTTTTAAAGATAACTAAAATTATAAAATAAAGAGTAAAACATGAAAAAATCACTTTTATCAATCGCACTTTCATCACTATTAGTTTCTACTGCAATGGTATCAACACAAGCTGCAGCTGTAGAAGGTTTATCGGCTAATGCTGGTGTCACTAATAACTATTTATGGCGTGGTGTTACGCAAACAACAAATGCTGCGGCAGTTTCTGGCGGCATTGATTATGCTCATGGCTCAGGTCTTTATGTTGGTACTTGGGCGTCAAATGCTGACTGGGCAGATGGCATGACGTATGAACTTGATTTATACGGTGGTTACTCGAACAGTTTAGAAAACGGTTTAGGTTATGATGTGGGCTTTATCTATTATGCCTATGATAAAGATGCAGAATCAGATTTTAGTGAAGTGTATGTAAGTCTTTCATATGACGCATTTAGTTTGACTTATTCAACACTCATTGATTCTGATGCGGGTGGTGACTTTGCTGACGATACTTATATTTCTGGTGATGCAGAATTTGAAGTATCAGAAGGATTAGCACTTGCTCTTCATGTCGGACATTATGATTTTAATGCTGGCGGTAGTTATACTGATTATAGTGTAAGCCTGAGTAAAGCTGGTTTTACTTTCGGTCTTTCTGATACTGATATTGCTGGCGCAGATGGCGATATTAATTTCATGGTATCTTATTCTGTAGATATTGACCTATAAGCATTAGCTAACTAGTTTAGTATAAAAAAGTAGCTAAAAAGCCCAGGTTTTTATTTGGGCTTTTTCATTTTCATTACCACAGACTTTTGGAATTGAGAGCAACGCTGCCTTGGAGTATTTTAATTAGTACAAGTGGGTAATGACTTAATTGAATTGGTATTAATTGTTAAGCTTATTTTACTAAATGAAGTAATTATTTATGGCCAAATTTCAGCCGATAGGTAAAACCATTAAAAGCGTTGCTGCGGCATTTTTGGGCGTACAAAGCGATAAAAATAGAAAAGATGACTTTGCAGAAGGGAAGTTTAGCCACTTTTTTATTGTGGCGTTAGTTGCATTAGTCTTATTTGTTTTATCTTTAGTTACAGTGGTTTTCTTGGTAATACCTAGTTAAGTCTTAGACTTTTTTTTGTAAAGCACCAAAAGCTCACCCACTTTCTTTCGGCTATTGCCTTTTTGGCTGATGGTTCTGGCAACTTTAATTGTTTTCATTTTATCTGCGTTTTCGTAAATTTTACGAGTCCAAATAGTGTCATGGTTACTAATAACTACAGAGGCTTTATTAGCGTTGCTCACTTCTTCGGCTGCATTTGCTAAGTCTGCTTGTTCATCTAATCCAAACCCATTACCTGCATAACTGGTAAAGCTAGCGGTTTTACTTAATGGTACATAAGGCGGATCGCAGTAGATAACGTCGTTTTGCTTAGCACGAGCAAATGTCTCACGATAGCCCTCACAGACGAAAGTTGCCTTTTGGGCTTTTTCAGAAAAATACCATAATTCTTCTTTTGGAAAATATGGTTTTTTGTATTTGCCAAAGGGTACATTATAGCCACCAGATTTATTGTATCGGCATAAACCATTGTAGCCATGGCGGTTTAAATATAAAAAAAGTAGTGAACGGTGATAGGAGTCTTGGCTGGCGTTAAACTCTACTCGCATTTGATAATAGGCATCAGACTCGTTATTTTTTGGCGAGAACATACGTTCGGCGTCTTCAATAAATTGCTGAGGTTTGTCTTTTAAGATCTGATAGAGATTGATTAAATCTTGGTTGATATCATTAAGTAAATACTTATCGTAATCGCTATTTAGAAAAATGGATCCAGCGCCAACAAATGGTTCAATAAGACAGTCACCTTTAGGTAGTATTTTTTTGATAACGTCACTGAGGGTATATTTTCCTCCTGCCCATTTTAAAAATGCGCGATGTTTCTTTACCATGCTACCTGAAAACCTTAAACCAATAGGGTACAAAAAATGAAGTCGAATTGTATCCTTTATTTATACTTATTGGGAGCTTTCAAAGGCATTGATTTCTGTATTAATTGCTTTGGTTGATTTAATAAACGCACCTGTAGCTTTTATCGCATCTGGCAAGGTAATTAAATACGCTTTTGCAGCACCAAGCGTTGGGAAAATTTCAGAGGTTAATACTAGCATAGGCTTGCCATTTAACAGTCTATTGTAACCCTGATAAGTTATAGCTCTGTTGGCTAACAAAAATTCATCTAATGCTTTTTGCTGAGTAAAACCAGAATATTGAATTACATATCCCTGAGGCTCACCCTGATAAAACTGATGGTCAATATTGCTTAATGTAAGCTGGTTAGCTTGTGCAGGTGGTGTGTTTATAGTATTAAGTGCGTGTTCGGTTTTATTGTGAGTTAACTTTTTAACTGTTTTGGTTACTTTTGCAGGAATACTAGCTTCAAGTATCATTGCGATATCACTGGCTTGTATTGGTTGCTGTAATTTGGCTTCTACTTTTGCTATTTTTTCCACGATTAAGTTGGGGTTATTGAATAATATTGCTGATATTTCTGCAGGTTTGGCAAGTGATTGTATGGGCGTTGCTTTTTTTGTCATTTCAGTTGATTCAGTCGAATTAACTGCCAATACGGTTTTTTGGTCATTTTCTGAGGCAATGTTTTGCTTACTTTCAGGTAACTGACTAAAGGAAAATAGTTCGACATTTTGCATGACAAAGTATCCAGCGCCAGAGATAAACGCAAGCAATAATGCAATTATAGTGATGACTTTGGTGCTTTTTGTTATTTGAAAATGGGCTGTTGTTTTAAAAAGCTTACTATTTAAAGCAAGAAGCTGCCCTGTACTCGCAGATAAAAGTGCTAATTTATTATGGAATAAGCTGCTATTTTCTGAGGCTAGCAGTGCTGCTGCGGTGGCGCCGGAAAGGACAACATTGATGGTTAAATTTGATTTTTTAGCAATAACCGCTGTTTGAGAAAGTTCATGCAGTAATTGTAATGAGGCATTTTGCATGTTTTCCACAACGATGCTAATTGCTTTACCGCTACTTTTTGCAAGGTTCACTAAGCTAACAGCCAGCGATTGTTCAGGGTCAAATAAAGTGTTTGCGAATAATTGCTCAATAATTCGACACCTTAATTGAATGTCATTGAGTTGTGTGGAAACTGAAATATAGGCTGCATTGTGATCATCAGGTAATGCGCCAAGAAAATGGCTGCATACATTAGAACAGATATTGCTATCATCATCGATGATTAGAATTGTTTGCTTGGAAAACCGAAGAATATAATCAATACGTGCATTTACACCGATAGTGGTTACGCTAGATTGTGTATTAATAAGTTGTTCGGCTTGTGCAATGGCAGACATAGCTCACCTTCTGAATTGTTTTCCAATTACAGAATTTGCTGGAGCATGTCCTCGGTTACATCGTCACGCATTTCAGATTGTCCAATTGCGGTTGGAACAATAAATCTTAATTTGCCACCAAGGTTCTTCTTATCGCGGCGCATGTGAGACATAAACTCGACTAGGCCCATCTCCTTTGGAGATTCGAGTGGTAAGTCGAATGCAGCTATTAACGCTTCAATGCGACGAAGATCTGACGCTTCCAGTAAATTCATAGTTACTGCAAGCTTGGCAGCAAGTACCATGCCAGTGGCTACAGCTTCACCATGTAACCATTTTCCGTAGCCCTGTTCGGCTTCGATTGCGTGACCAAAAGTATGACCAAGATTCAAAAGAGCTCGAATACCGCCTTCTTTTTCATCTTCAGCAACAATTTTAGCTTTGCATTGGCAACAGGTTTCAACCATTTGAGCGATAATTTTCTTATCACCTGACTTGATTGCAGCAATATTTTCTTCGAGCCATAAAAAGAAATCGTTATCGCCTAAAATGCCATACTTAATGACTTCTGCCATTCCCGCATTAAATTCTCTTACGGGTAAAGTAGACAAGGAATCAATGTCAATAATTACAGCATTTGGCTGATAAAATGCACCGATCATATTTTTACCAAGTGGAAGGTTAATAGCTGTTTTTCCACCAACTGATGAATCTACTTGAGAAAGTAAGGTTGTTGGTACTTGTATGAAATCTATGCCGCGCTGATAACATGCTGCGGCAAAGCCAGTGATATCGCCAATTACACCACCGCCAAGTGCTATAAGAGTGCTATCCCGGCCATGAGAATTTGCTAATAAGTGAGACATTATTTTATCGAAGTTAGCGAGACTTTTTTCCGCTTCACCATCAGGTAAAACGATTTCATCAATCTCGAATTTACTGAGTTGATTTTTGAGCTTTGCTAGATAAAGTGGTGCAACAATGTCATTAGAAACAATACAAATACGTTTATTTCGGATGTGACTTAGGAACAGGGCATCTGAAGATAATAGCCCTGATTCAATATAGATCGGATAACTGCGATCGCCTAAATCAACGTGAAGAGTATTCATTTTTTAGAAATCTAAACGCTCTACAATTTTGTTTGCGACGACTTTTGCACTTTGATCATCCGTTTGAACGATAATGTCTGCAATTTCTTCGTACATTGGATTTCTTTCTACCGCAAGATTTTCCAAAACCTTACGCGGTTCTTCGGAAGTTTGTAATAGAGGACGACGACGATCTCTTTGAGTACGAGCAACTTGTTTGTCGATTGTTGTTTCTAAATAAACTACAACACCACGAGCAGACAAGCGATTTCGCACTTGAGCACTGATCACTGAACCACCACCGGTAGCTAATACAATACCTTGCATTTCAGATAGATCTTCAATCACCGTTTCTTCTCTTACACGAAAGCCTTCTTCGCCTTCCAAGTCAAATACCCAAGCAATATCTGCGCCTGTACGGCGTTCAATTTCCTGATCGGAGTCATAAAAGTCTAGATGTAGCTTCTCTGCTAATTCTCTACCGATAGTACTTTTGCCAGCTCCCATAGGGCCAACAAGGAATATGTTACGTTTTTCTGCCATTAGACTAACTTAATACTCATCAAAAATATTTATGATTACAGGTATGAGGGGAACCCTCGAAAATTTTAAGGGCGTAATTATCGCAATTGTTGGGTGCATATTGCAAGTATGTGGTGTGAAAATACACCACATACTACAAAATAAATTAAAAATGTTCAGTAACAATGCGAGGTGTAACGAAGATCAATAATTCTTTTTTCTCGTTATAATTGTTGCTATTTCTAAACATCCAGCCGAAATATGGTATATCACCTAGTACTGGTACCTTCGAGACAGTGCTAATAATTGACTGTTGGTAGATTCCACCTAAGACAATTGTTTCACCATTGTTTACTAAAACTTGGGTGCCGATACGCTGAGTATCAATCGCTGGAGCACTACCGTTTTGTACATCAGATACGGTGTCTTGGGTAACAATTAAGTCTAGAATAATTCTGTCATCAGGTGTGATATGTGGTGTTACCGTTAAGCTTAATACTGCTTTTTTAAACTGCGTAGCTGTTGCACCACTTGATGCCGCCTCTTGGTATGGAATTTCAACACCTTGTTCGATGTAAGCTTCTTTTTGATTTGCTGTGGTAATACGAGGACTGGCGATAATTTCACCTTTGTTCTCTTTTTCCATTGCACTAAGCTCGAGATCTAAAATAGTGCCGTCAGCTAATCTTGCCACTTGAAAGGCAATGCTACCTGCTGGGTTTGTTACCGGAAGGTTTACATTCAAGCGATCAGACAGTGCTGGAACAATGCCACCTGATGCGGTATTAGCGCCTTCTAAAGTACCTGCAGTTGCATAGTCACCGTTGGTATCAGTAACGCCCCAACGTATACCTAGCTCTTCATTAAGGTTGTCTTTAACGGTTACCATGCGCGCTTCGATAACAACTTGTCTAACTGGAATATCTAATACGTTAACCATGCGCTTGATATCTTCAATACTTTTGGCGGTATCTCTAATTAGTAGCGTATTAGTTCTTTCATCAACACTGACACTACCGCGTGCTGATAGAATACTATTTTCTTCATTTTTAATGAGGTTGGCAAATTCAGCTGCTTTTGCATAATTTACTTGTACATATTCAGAATAAAGTGGCGCAAGCTCTTCTACTTGCTGTTTTGCTTGCAGGTCACGAGCCTCTCTGGCGGATAATTCATCGCTAGGAGCAACCATTAATATGTTGCCTTCCATGCGTTTATCTAGACCTTTAACTTTTAAAATAATATCAAGTGCTTGATCCCAAGGAGTGCCATCAAGTCTTAAGGTAATATTTCCTGTGACGGTATCACTGGTAACAAGGTTAAATCCGTTATAATCAGCGATGATTTGTAAAACCGTTCTTACTGGAATATCTTGAAAATTTAGTGATATTGGGCGGCCTGAAAAATCTTCAGAGTCACCTAAGTACCCAGGAACTTTTACATTCTCAACAACAGTCAAAGAAAATACATTGTTGATTTGCTCATGATCGAATGTGAAATCACCATTAATATCTATAATCAAACGTGCATTACGGCCCTCCTTGAAAGTTTCAATGCCAGATACAATCGTGCCAAAATCAGTAACATCTAGTTTATAAAGTAGCTCTTCAAGAATTTCTGTATTGTGAAATTCAACGTACAACTTACCCAGTTTATCGCTGACATCAACAGCGACCATGCTATCTTCTAAATAAACAAATATTTGTGCTTCGTTGTCTTGCCCTCGTCGAAAATCAATAGAATCAACATTATTAATAAAGTCGGAGCCTAGTGAGGCTAATTGGGCTACAGGTGAATTTGAAGCGTCTTTATTTAATACTAGTGAAAATTGATTATTGCTTTGGCTAACGTCAAAGACAGAGAGTTTTTCTAAGTTAACCGAAGCGACAACTAAACCAGCGAGCTTTTGTACGGTAATGTTTTCAACGCCAGCATGGGCAATAGTAGTTGACAGCAATGATTGGTCAAAGTCATTAGCATCGAAGGTAATATCAATGCGAGCAGGACTCATCGATGTTTTTATTAGCGGCTGTTTGACAATATTTTCAGAGAGAGAAAAAACAAGCTCTATCTCTTCATTTTGCAGAGTATTGTATTTTACTCCTGTTAAAGAAGTGGCTAAAACAATAGAAGAAACAAAGTAAGTTAAACTTGCTAGCAAGCCTTTAATACTTTGATTACGGATAAGTTTTTTATGATTTTTCATTATTTTATTTAGCAACATTACTACCTTTGCCCCTCTGCATCGGTTTTCACCATAGCAACAACTGTTTCGCGTTCAACCCAACAGCCTGCACCATCTGGAATTAATTCAATTACTTTTACACTGTCTTGGTTTACATCGGTAATTCGACCGTTATATAACCCTACATAGCCACCTACAGCTATTCTATGTAAGGTTGCATCGGAAGCTTCAACCAAGGCCCATGTGATATCTAATTCGCCTAAAGTGCCTCGCATAACTAAATCACTTAAAGCATATTTTTCTAATGGTTGTTTTCGTCGCCTAGGATCTGGGCTTAAGCAGCCTGACATTTGTTGCATTTTTTCTTGTATGGCTTCAGGTTTTGGCACAACAAATGGACTTCTTAATGCTTCAGCTGAATAACTGATATGATCAAATTGTGAAATCTCAGGCATTGGCGCGATATAGGCAGAAGTATTTGCTTGTACATCAACCATAAATTCTTTTATTTCACTGGTATCGCCAAAACAGCCCGACAATAAAACCACGAAGACTAATGAGAGTTTTTTCATTCTGCTATGGCCTCTTTATATCGATAGGTTTTTGCCTGTAGTTTCAAGCTTAAACTATCTTTGCCACCGGTAATTTTATTAATACTAAAATTATGTAAAGTAACTATACGAGGTAAGCCTGCAATCTTACTGACAAAATGACCAAAGTCGTGATATGAACCTATGACTTCCAAATCGATTGGTAGCTCAACATAAATTTCACGGGTAATTTCTGGTTGCCAGTTCAATTTAACAAAGTTAAGGCCACTGGTTGTTCCTACAAAAGTTATATCATCGAGTAAGCCAGGTGTTTCGTGGCTATCGGGTAAGCTTTTGAGTTGATTGGCGAACATCATTTCAGCTTCTTTCATTTGCAGTTTAAAAAGGTCTAAATTAGCAGCAACATGAAATTTGGTTTTATACTCTGATCTTAATGAATCTTCTTCTAGAGTGACTCGGTCTAGCGTATCAATATTGTCACTAACCAACGCAACATAACCTAAGCCCATCACCACAATTGATAAAAAAATAGATAAAACAATTTTGGCAGCTTTTGGCCACTGGGCAATGTTGTCGAGCTCTAAGTTGTCAAATTGAGCTAAAAATTTTGTAAAATCAACATTCATTAGTTACCTCCTGCATTTGTTGCATTAACGGTATCTTCTAGATTGCTAACCAGTCCTTTAATGCGAATACGCATTTTGAAATCGCTGAGTAACTTACTTTTAGCATCATTGCTGGTGATTGACTCCAAAATTGCATCTGTAAATAAATCAGAACGTTCAATTTCTCTGATCATATTTGCTAAATGGTTATTAGATTCACTTTTACCGACAATCTGAATACTATTTTCTTGCTTTTCTAAACTGATAATATAGATGCCTGAGGGAACAACCTTTGCTATTTCATCTAGCACCTGAGTACCAACATTTCGGCTGCGCTGTAATTGTTCGATAACATCAGTACGTTTTTTTAACGCATCTTTTTTCTCATTAAGTGTTTTTATTTCAGCAATTTTAATATCTAGAATCTGTATTTCATTTTTCAGGTATTGGTTTTTTTGTAATTGGCCATCAATTCTTGCTTGATAAAATTGTGCAACAACAAATACTAAACTTAAAGTTACTAAGCAAACAGCAGCAAGCACGGTAAAGAATTGCTTTTGTTTTGCTTTTTGCGCTTCTTCGCGCCATGGAAGTAGGTTTATATATGCCATGGTGCAAAACTCCTAAGCGCGAGTCCAGTCGCTACCATAAATTGTGGTGCTGTTTTTGCTAATTCTTCTTTATCAATGCTATCAGCAATGGTCATATCAGCAAATGGATTAGCTATTACCGTATGAAGACCTAGCTCTTCAGCTAATAATTCTTGAATGCCTTCAACTAACGCGGTACCACCCGAAATAATTAAGTAATCAATTTTTTCTCTTCCGCTTGAGGTTAAAAACATTTGAATAGCACGTCTTATTTGTTGCACTAAAATAGTATGGTAGGGGGCTAAAACTTCAAAGGTATAATTGGGCGGTAAGTCTTGTTTTATTTTGGCAGCTTCCGCTTCTTCAAATGTTTTATTGTAATAAGAAACAATGGTGCGGGTATATTGTTCACCACCAAAAATTTGGTCGCGTGAATAAATATGATTGCCATCTTCTGTTACAGAAAATAATGTCATTGTTGCGCCAATGTCAACGATGGCGACGGTTTTCTTAGCTGCGTCGTCAGGTAAAGCGGATAAGCAAACGTCGTATGAACGATTTACGGCATATGATTCTACATCAATTACTTTTGTTTCAAAGCCACCATTTTCAAGTGCTGAGACTCGTGCTTCAACTGACTCTGTGCGCGCAGCACTAAGTAGTACATTGATTTTACTCGGATCTGATTCATTGATATCAAGTGTTTCAAAATCAAGACTAACTTCATCAAGCGGGTATGGAATGAGGCTATCGGCTTCTATTTCTATTTGACTGGCAAGCTCTTCTTCGTTTAGCGCAACGTCCATATAGATTACTTTAGTAATTACTGTTTGGCCTGAAACGGCGGCAGCGGCTTGAGAAACGGATGAAGCGATTCTCTTTCTTACTTTGGCAATAACATTGCCAACAGCTTCAATATCTTGAATTTCTCGATCTACAACGGCCCCGCGTGGCATGGGTTCGACTACTAAGGCCTCAAGAATATAACCTTCATTTCCTTGGTTGAGCAAAACAGCTTTAACAGAATGAGATCCAATGTCGATCCCTACCATCAAAGATGCTTTCTTTTTCCACAGACTGCTAAGCATAACTACCTACTAGATCATATTGTTATAGTAATATTAGACATAATATAGATATATTTACATTTATTACATGCTTTTACGCGATATACTAGTACTATTGAACAATTTTTTTATTATTTATTGAGCTTTTATCGTGTTTTCTCTGAAACGTTTAATTAAATTCGCTTTTTATTCTTTACTGCTTGTCTTTATTGCCTTATTCGCCTTATACCTGAATATGAGAAGCGAGTTGCCTAGTGTTGCCTCTTTAAAAGATATGCAATGGCAAACACCTATGCAAATTTTTAGTGCTGATGGCAAATTAATTTCCCAATTTGGTCAGAAAAAGCGCATTCCTTTAAAGTTACCGCAAATGCCTAAAAAGTTAATTGATGCCATTCTTGCCACCGAAGACGATCGTTTTTATATTCATTTTGGCGTTGATCCAATAGGCATGTCTCGTGCCATACTTGGGCAATTAACCGGTAACAATAAAGGTGGTGCTAGTACCATAACCATGCAAGTTGCTCGTAATTTTTTCTTAAGTCGAGAACAGACTTATGTCCGTAAATTAAGAGAAATATTCATTTCTTTTCATATTGAAAGTTTGCTCACAAAAGATGAAATTCTTGAATTATATTTAAATAAAATTGAGCTAGGGCATCGTGCTTTTGGCTTTGGTGCTGCCGCTCAAGTTTATTACGGTAAAGACCTGAATGAATTAACTTTAGCACAGATTGCAGTATTAGCAGGATTACCTAAAGCGCCATCAACACTAAACCCTATTCGTTCTCCATCTCGGGCTAAAGATCGTCGCTCAGTGGTATTGCACCGTATGCTCGTAAGCGACTATATTTCGTTGACTGAGTATGAACAGGCAAATGCAGCGCCAATTACTGCGAAAAAACATGGCGCTGAAATAGAGTTGAATGCCCCGTATGTCGCCGAAATGGCGCATCAGGAGATGATAGAAAAATATGGTAAAGAGCAAGCTTATACTGGTGGGTTTAAAGTTTTTACTACCATACCGTCAAAACTTCAAGCAGCTGCTCAACAGTCTGTTGTTAACAACTTGTATGCTTATGATAAGCGCCATGGTTACCGTGGACCAGTGTTCTCTTTAAGAGCAGAAGTTGAGTCAGATAAAAATACTAATAGACAAAGTAATGTGGCCACAGATGAAGTCGTGCTATTAACCGCTGAAGAAATTACTGAAGCGCTTGAGGGGATAAAAACGTATCAAAATTTACTTGCTGCTGTAGTTACCGACGTACAAGAAAAATCAGCCTTAGTTGTTTTAAAAGATGGTGCTTCAATTACACTTGATTGGGACAATATAGCGTGGGCGCGTGAATATATAAATGATAAAAAACAGGGTGTTCCACCGAAATTAGCTAGTGATATTTTACGCTATGGTGATGTTATTTATGTGCAAAAATTACCAAATGAGGCTTATGAGCTAAGTCAATTACCTAAAGTAAGTGCGGCATTAGTTGCAGTAAATCCCGATAATGGCGCAATAAAAGCGGCAGTTGGCGGGTTTAGTTTTAAGCAAAGCCAATTTAATCGCGTGACCCAAGCCAAAAGACAAGTTGGCTCTAATATTAAGCCTTTTATCTATTCAGGCGCTTTAGCGCACGGCTTTACCTTGGCATCATTAGTAAATGATGTGCCGATTAACCAATGGGACAGTTCCGGCATTGTTTGGCGCCCTAAAAATTCGCCAGCTACTTACGCTGGCCCAATTCGTGTGCGTTTAGCACTAGCGCAATCAAAAAACGTTGTTGCCGTTCGGTTAATGCGTGAGGTTGGTTTAGATAAAATGATTGACCACCTTTCATCTTTTGGTTTTATGCCAGATGAACTACCCCGCAATGAATCTCTAGCGCTAGGTTCTGCCTCTTTAACGCCTTTAGAAGTTGTTACTGGTTTTGCAACGTTTGCCAACGGTGGCTATTTGATTGAGCCTTATTTGATTGATCGCATCGAAGACTCTTTTGGCAATATTATTTTTAAATCAAATCCTGCACTTGCTTGTGATCAATGTTTAACTATTGATGCGCCGAAAAATACTGCTGAAGATATTAATGACATGGTTGAACCAGCAATGAATTTGGAAAACAGTGCGGTACATGTGCCGAACTACCCTGATAGCGATAAGATTAATGAAACTGACGTAGAAGCAGAAGTTAGCTATGCCGAGCGAGCGATTACCGCACAAAATGCCTTCTTAGTAACTGAAGCGCTAAATACCGCAATTTGGGGAGCAGATTGGTCTGCCAAGCCCGGTTGGCAGGGCACTGGCTTTCGTGCGAGAAAACTTAAAAGGCGTGATATAGCAGGTAAAACGGGCACAACCAACGAAGCAAAAGATGCCTGGTTTTCTGGTTTTAGCCGTCGTTTGGTGGCGACCTCATGGATAGGCTTTGATGACCCTAGCAAAAACTTAGGGCAATCTGCTTACAATCGAAACTTAGGCAAGAAGCAAATAACTGGCAAAGAGTTTGGTGCAAAATCAGCCCAACCCGCATGGATTGATTTTATGAAGATAGCGCTTGAACAATATCCGCAAGAGTCGTTTGAACAGCCACAAGATGTTGTTTCGGTGCGTATTGATAAAGCCAGCGGTAAACTAACTCAAAAAACGGATAAAACCAGTTTATTTGAATATTTCAAATTGGGTACCGCGCCTACTGAATATGTAACCCAAGATATCAGTAGTGAGATATTAGAAGGTAAAGAAGAAGTGGAAGAAGAAATTTTCTAATTTAACTTTGTGGAATTGTTGATATTTATCAGTATATTAAAAATAAAAAAAACCGACATTTGTCGGTTTTTTTGCTTTAAGTTAGTTACCTAATCTGAACTCAGAAACCTAGATCAGATGCCTAACTTAAATATCTTTGAAGTAAACTTTTGATCTGCGCTGAAAATTATACATTTCTTGCTTACCTTCAGGCAGTCGATTAATTGGTTGCTCAACGTAACCTTGTTCTAAAAACCAGTGTGCACTAACGGTGGTTAAAACAAATATTTCGGCCAACTCTTGGCTTTTTGCCTCTTTTTCAAGTGCATTAATTAAACGCATGCCGCGATTTCCACCACGGTAATCTGGATGTATAACTAAACAGGCTATTTCACCTGAGTTTGCTTCTTGATAAGGATAGAGCGCAGCACAAGCAATAATAACATCTTCTTTCTTTAAGACATAAAATTGCTCTATTTCTACTTCAAGCAACTCGCGTGAGCGTTTGACTAAAATGCCTTCTGCTTCAAGCGGTTCAATTAATTCTAAAATGCCGCCAACATCGTCAATGGTGGCAACGCTTAATTGCTCTTTATGATCCTTAGCTATTAGGGTTCCCGCGCCATCTCGGGTAAATAGCTCTTGCAATAAAGCGCTGTCACTTTGATAACTTACACAATGACAACGTTCAACACCGTGTGCGGCGGTATCGGCAATTGCGCGCATTAATAACTGGATATCATGGTTATCGCTGGCGGCAATTAAGCGTTTAACGGTATTTAAACCACAACTTCTGATCAGTTTTTTGGCCTCATCAAGTAAACCATCAAGTTTGGTTAAGGCAATTAATTTATCTGCCTTGAGCGAAATTGCGGTTTGTGTTGCTACGTCTTCGAGCGATAAATTAAATACTTCCCCTGTTGATGAATAGCCAACAGGAGAAAGCAAGACAATAGAGCCATAATCAAGCTGAGTATTTATGCCTGTGCTATCAATGCGACGCACTCGCCCAGTATGTTTATAATCAACGCCGTCACGAACGCCCATAGGTTTAGCAATAACAAAATTACCGGTACTAACCCTAATTTGCGCGCCATGCATAGGAGAATTGATTAATCCCATAGTGAGCAGTGCTTCAATATGAATGCGTAGTGAGCCCGTGGCATCTTTTACTGCTGATAAGGTTTTGGCATCGGTGATACGAATGTTGTTTTCTAGCTGTTGCTCAATATTTTGTGCTTGCACGCGCTGCTCTATTTGCGGTCTAGCACCATGCACCAAAACAAGCTTAACGCCTAAACTCCTTAATAATGCAATATCATGAATAATATTGGCAAAATTAGGGTGTAGCACGGCTTCACCGCCAAACATCAATACAAAGGTTTTACCTCGATGTGCATTGATATAAGGGGCTGCATTTCTAAACCATTTAACGTTATCTATACTGCTATTTTTCATCAACCTTTCGCTATTTTATTATTACTGATTATTTTGCACTTTCGCTACGATCAACAATATAGGCCATTGCTACTTCGTCTTCTGGGTTCTTAAACGGGCTTTGTTCGCTGTCTTCAATAATATTATCGGCAAGTGAATTTTTGTCGATTAATGAAAACCCTAAACCAGTGAAAAATTCTGGAATGTAGGTTAAGACAATAATTTTTTGCAATTCAATTTGATGAGCGAATTCTAATAAATATTGCACCATCGCTTGACCCTGGCCTTGGCCATGAGCTGATTTATCAACCACGATAGAGCGAATTTCAGCAAGACCTGTTTGATAAATATAAAGCGATGCACAGCCAACCACTTCACCAGCCACTTCTGCAATAACAAAGTTCTGAATATCATGAATAATATTATCGCGAGAGCGAGGTAATATTTCTCCTTTACCCGACCAATATTCAACTTGTTGATGAATTTTATCGACATCAGACATCCGCGCTCTTCTTACTGAAAGCGCCGCTGCACGTTGTGCATTCAAACGTTGTTTAACTTGTTTAAGCGCCATATTTATTTGTGCTTTACCTGGCGCACCAAGTACTTGAGCATTCAAAGTTTCGTGATTACCTGACTGAATATTTTCAATCACTTTTTGTACTTGTGCTCTTGAAGTGCCGCCAAGTGCTTCACGTTTATCAAGGGTTGATTCAATATCTAAGTGTTGATAAACGTCTTTTTCAATTTTATCGCTAAAGCTTTGTAGTTGCGTTAGGGTGAGCCCTTCAAGTGGTAAACCTTTGTCGATAGCAGCAAGTACTACTTCACCAACAATATGGTGTGCTTCTCTAAAGGGAATATCTTTGCTAACAAGGTAGTCAGCTAATTCAGTTGAATTTGCATAGCCTTGTTGGGCCGCCGCTAAAGTACGAGCGCGATTTACTTTTAGGCCCTCGGCAACTAATACCGCCATTTCCATACACTCTTGCCA
>PJEL010002846.1_pt1 | contig 15409 bp, 13 predicted proteins | sample 1853271 | NCBI WGS metagenome assembly PJEL01 (sample SAMN08108733, study PRJNA415343) | Invertebrate metagenome, whole genome shotgun sequencing project. | host: Globobulimina | place: Sweden: Gullmar Fjord | collected 2015-08 | reverse complement strand
CCACCCTTTTTCTCCTGCAAGAACGGGAAACTGAAATTGCCTCCTTTGCCACAACGACCAAATGGCAAATTTCTGTCAGGCTGGCCGGTGCAAATGGTGAATTTTATGTGAGTTTGCGGGAAGCTTACGGCGTAAGTGATGATGGCCTGCTGCGGAATACGGCTGAGGTTACAGCCTCCCGCAGTCTCTTTGAGAAGCAGCCGTTTTTGGTGGATAAAGTAGAAGAAAGCGATTTTGTCCGGGAGCCACCAGTGGTCTGTGGCTTGCCTGAAATGCTCCAGCGCGGCATGACGTTGCTGGGAATGACCCCGCGATCAATTATGCGGACATTACAGAAGTTGTTTAACGGCCTTGATGTCGGCGGAAAGACAACCGGACTTATTTCTTCTCCCTTTCTTTCATTGTCCCCTGATGCGCTGTCAAGTCTTGCGAGCCGGATACAACAGGTCGTGGCCAAGTTGTATGGCCAGGACGCACTTGTCCCCCGAAACATTGAAGGGGCTGTGATTTTGCCACTGAGGCCCGATGTGTCTGCCAATGATTTGTCTGAGGTGCTCACTGAGGAAGAAGGCAAGCTCTATGAGATGATTCGCTGTCGCTGTCTGGCCAGTCAGATGAAGGCCGCCACTGGCAAGAATATAACCGTTACCCTGGCTGCCGGAAAATGTCTGTTTCAGGCCACCATCCCCAATGTGGTTGAGAAAGGTTTTTTACCGGCATATGACCACGGCTATGATTCTTCTCTTTTGGAGACGTGTCCCCTTGTTGGTTTGCAACCTGGGCAGGAGATTGAAGCCAAACAAATTGTTCCGGAACAGACCAGTGGTATAGATCAGGAATTTTATACCTTTGAAACTCTGCTGGACGATCTGCTCGATTTTTCCATCCCAGGGGAAGCGGCCACCATGGCTATGCTGCAGGGTATGCTTGATAAAGGTTATGTAAGCATTGATGCCCAGGGCAATTTTCATAGTGGAGCAAACAGCACAAAGGTCATCACCACCATTAATCGGGCATTCCCTGGTATGATGGGAATGAATTTGTCGGCATATTTTGAGCAAACCGTCAGTGAGGTAACCAGTGGCCGGAAGCCCCTTGATTTTGCCATGACCCAGTTTGAGCAAAATTTTATTATGCACGGCAAGCCGCTCGTTAAGCTTGCCATCCCCAAATCAGTTCCTCGCAGAGTCAAAAGATCAAAAAGTATCATTAAGAGTAATGGGCTGGTTGCCTCGGAGCCGGTGCTGCAGGATATTGCTGTCCCTGAAGTTGTACAGGCTCAGGTTGTTGCCAAGGAATCTGTCGAAGAAATCGTACCAGAGCAGGGTGTGGAGGAGGTTGCTGCCGGCAAAGTCACTGGTGAGGCCGTTGCGCCAATGGATGTGGCGGAGCAGGACCAGGAGCAGGTGGTTGTGCAGCCTGATATGGAGGCAGAAGAGCATGCCGTCAGCAAAGAGCCGGAAGAGGCAGTAGAAGTTGAAAGCATAGAAAAACCACAGGAGCCAGCAATATCTGAGGAGCTGACTGAAGAGGCAGAAGAAGAGGGGGGGGAGGTTGAGGAGCAGCTTTGCGAGCCTGATTATGGACTGACTGATGAAGCTGAAGGTGTCGTGGATGCGGGGGATCACGCCGATGAGGCCCAGCAGGAGGTTTTTGAAAAAAGTGCGCCTGAGGAAGAACAAGAAGTCGTTCAGGAGCCAGTAGTAAGTGATGCCGCTTCCGGCGTTGAGTCTGCTGGGGAACAACCGGATGCTGGAACCGGCGAACCGGCGAAGACCTGCCCGGACTGTGGCGGATCTTTACTGCTCAGGCATGACCGCTTTGGTAAATATTGGGCATGTTCCGGTTATCCAGCCTGTCGCCATTCAGAATCCCATGGTACGGATGAGGAAAAGTTAGATTTGCTCTGCCCACTCTGTACCCAGCAGGCAATCACCATTAAGCGTACCCCCACCGGCAAGAAATTGTATGTCTGTCCGGATGGGGATTGTGAGTTTATGGCCTGGTCGATTCCCCATGCCATTTCTTGTCCCGGTTGTGGGTCCCCATTTTTGGTGGAGAAAAAGGGGGTTGGTGGCCGCAAGGTTCTTCGTTGCCCCCGAGCCGGATGCAGTTTTCAGCAACCCCTTGCTGGACAAGAGGGAGAGCAGGGTCCAGTGTCTGATGAATCTGCCCCGAAAAAGAAAAAAGTGTTGGTTCGGCGGAAAAAAGGAAGCAGTTCTGGAACAGGAAAGAAGAAAAGGGTGCTGGTGAGGCGTAAGAAGAAGTAGGGGCAAAAGTGAAAAATTACGGAATATGGAGCATGAACAAAAGTCCTTTAATCCATTCTCCCTTCTCTTTACGTAAATTAGCTGGTTGGCACAGTTTTATTGAGAATCCGCAGCTGGCCGCAACTTCTTTGATATAATTTTCTGAATGGGCATAGCGCCCGGAAGGTTGCAATTTATAGTGTACGTCGCATTTTTCCGTGGAAAAGAGAAAACAGGCACCTGTTGCCGCCCGTTTCTTGACCAAGGTGAAAATTTCTTTGAGATCCCCAAGATAGACAAAGACATCTGCTGCGATAAACAGATCAAACAGCTCGGAGTTGCTGTCCAGGAAACCGACGATGTCGTTTTCAGAAAGCTCTGAGTAAATTTTCTTTTCCCTGGCTTTTTCAAGCATTCCGGCAGAAAGATCCATGCCGGTAAACACGCTCACCCGATCGGCAAAGGTGACACCGGACAGGCCGGTGCCACAGCCCATATCAAGCCCTTTGCTAAACATCCTTTCCGGCTGGACGGCATCAAGGGCCTTTCGCAGCTGGGTCGGGGTGTTGTATTCCAGTTTGTCCTGCAGGTCTTCATCAAAACTATCTGAAAATTGGTCAAACAGTTCTTTGACGTAAGCAAGTGGAGAATTGTCGGTGGTTGTGCCGGAAAGCGCTGCTACCATGTGCCTGGCAGACTGGTGATCAGGGTTCAGCTCCACGACTTTTTGGTAAGCAGCCAGGGCTTTTTCCGGCTGACCCGCCTTGTGATAGAGATAGCCGAGGTTGTTGTGGGCGGCAATGTAGTCTGGGTCGCAAATGATCGCTTTTTCAAACGATTCCATCGCCTGTGCCTCCTCTCCTGATTCTCTGTAAAGAACACCGAGGTTGTAGTGGGTGTCCGGGTCTGTCGGGGTTAGGCTGAGAACCTGCTCATACCTTTTTTTCGCTTCATCCAGTTGCCCTGCATTTTTATGGGAGAGGGCCAGATTGAAAAAAATATCAGGATCGGCAGGGCTGAGAATTGCCGCTTTTTGATAACTGTCCGCAGCCTGTAAAAAATTCCCCTGGCTGAAATAGAGAACCCCTAAATTGTAAAACGCACTGGCCAGTTCAGGGTTCAGTTTGGTGGCTGCCAGGTAATGGCTGATGGCTGAATCAACGTCTTCCTGCTGCTGAGAGAGCATGGCGAGGAGAAAATGTGCCCGAAAATCATCCGGAGCGTTTTCGGTTAATTCTCTGCAACAGAACGCCGCTTCGTCAATTTGCCCTTGCTGCTGCAGTGCCAGCGCATGTTTTAGTTGATCGTCAATTTTCATTTCTCAATAGTCCTGATGTATTTTGCCAGCTCGGTTGCCAAATCGCGGTTGTCCACCAACACTGAAATTTCATTATTGTAAGCCAGAGCCGAATGGCTGAAATTGTGGCTGCCAATAAATGAGTAGCGTTTGTCGATGACCACAGTTTTGCTGTGGGAGGTGATGTCCGGAGAATCAAAGAATACTTTGATCTTATTTTTTTGCAGTCTTTTGGCCACCTTTCTGTTCTCAATATTAATTGACTCCTGATAACCGGAATTTTCCAGGATGACCCGAACCTTTACCCCGCGTTTGCGGGCCTTGATCAGTTCATTAACCAGCAGGGTCGCTTTATTTTTTGGAGAACTGGTCGTCTTGAAAAGAAACATGGCCATGTCAATGGAGTGGTCGGCCTGTCTGATATGGTTGACCAGGGTGTAGAAATATTGTTTGTCCGGCAGCAGGACAATGTCGCCTGGGCGGGTATTGAATTTTTTGTGGAAATTGGTGGCTGCCGGTTTGCCGGTTTCTCTGGACGCGCCCACCGTTAAATACGGGCTGATGGCCTCCAGTGATTTTTCGCCGATAGTGGCAACCCTGAGAAGTTCATCAAGGTTTTTAAAGGGGCCGTGCTTTTTCCGGTACTTAATTATTTCTCTGGCACGGTTGTCACCGATATAGGGTAACTCCTGCAGTTGTTCAAGGCTTGCGGTATTAATATTAATCTGGTCGGTCAGGCAAAGCGCCTGCCCCGGCCAGATTAATAAAAGGATTGTTATGGCAATCCTGCTGAATTTAAAAATCATTTTTTTGATCTTTAGTAATTATTTCTTCGGCCACCAGTCAACTCCCATGCGGGAGATGCAGTTAAAACCGCCGCCAAGTACCAGGCTGTCGGACAGTCCAACGCTGTCAAGCAGCACCTGGATTTCATAGGAGCGGGTCCCGGCATCACAGATGATGATCAGAGTTTTGTCTTTTGGGATTTCCCCGTGGCGTTTACGTATCTCGTTGTACGGGATACCCATCCAGGTGTCCCCGAATTTTTCGGCAAAAGGTCCCACCTCATTGGGGTGCCTGATGTCAAGGGCCAGCCAGTCAGGCTGGGATGACTGATTGTCCATCCAGGCCAGATAATCACCAATTAAAACATTACGCTGACGGCCCGCAGCAATGTTATCCGCCACGTTGGCTGCAGCGTTTAAGGCATCGATGGCCGTGGCATAGGGTGGTGCATAGGCCATTTCAAGGAGGCTGAAATCCTCAATGGTTCCGCCTTTGGAGAGTAAAGCGGCTGCAGCGTCAACGCGGGCCAGAACGGCATCAGTATTAGCGCCAAAAGCCTGCATGCCAAGTACCCGCCTGTTGCTCTTGTCGAAAACCAGCTGCATGGGCATTTTTGATTCAGTGGGGAAGAAATGGGCCCGGTCGGAAGGTGCGGTCATGGAAGCATCGGCATCAAATCCTTCGGCCAGAGCTGTTTCCAGGCTTAATCCTGTGGTGCCGATACAGCTTTCAAAGGCCTTCATGATAAAGCTGCCCACCACACCGGGGAAGGTTGACGGAATGCCTGCCAGATTGTCACCTACTACTCGGCCTTCGCGGTTTGCCAGCGAGCCAAGCGGGGCCAGTGTCTTTTTGCCGGTGATGATGTTGGTGGATTCCACGCAGTCACCGGCGGCGTAGATGTTCGGGTCAGAGGTCTGCATCCGATCATTGACCACAATGCCAAAGGGTGAAACATGCAGGCCGGCTTCCTTGGCCAGTTCGCTTCTCGCCCGGACCCCGGCGGCCATGACGACGATATCGGTTTCAATGGTACGATTGGCGGTGACAACCCGGCACACTTTGCCGTTTTCATCGGCTTCAAGGGCCTGGGCGCCTTCTCCTGTATAAATATGAACGCCTTGCTTTTCCATGTGGCGCTGGAGCATGGTGGCCAGTGGTTTGTCAACAATCCGCGGTAAGAGCTGGGGCATGAATTCAATAACCGAGGTTTCAACTCCCCACAGATCGGCAAAGGCCTCTGCCATTTCAAGGCCGATGGCCCCACCGCCAATGACCACGGCTGTACCAATTTTTCCGGTGGACAACCCTTTTTTAATGGCAATGGCCTTGTGCAGGTCGCTTATGGTGTAAACCCCATCAAGGTCTGCTCCGGGAATGGGCAGCACAAAAGGCTGGCTACCGGTGGAAATAACCAGTTTGTCATAGGGAACGGAATCTTTTTCTCCACTGACAACATTGACCACCTCAACGCATTTTTTTTCGCGATCAATTTTTACGGCTCTGGTTTCCGTGCGGACATGAACCCCTTTGGCGTCTGCAAAGAAGGGGACATCGCGGGTCATGTGAAAGCTTGTTTTGCGTAACTCATCTTCGTCATTGACATCCCCGGAAACATAATAGGGGATACCGCAGCCGCCATATGAAATGAGGCTGTCCTGATCAAGAATGGTGATCTCAGCATCCGGCATCAGTCTTCTGGCATGACAAGCAGCCTTGGGGCCTGCGGCAACGCCACCGATAATTACAATTTTTTCTCCCATGGTGTCTCCTTCCTATATTAATTTTAATTAGTTTAAATTAATTTTAAGGCGATAACACTAGCTCGAAAAAAGCCCTCTGTCAATTGATGGAGCAAGATTTTAGCAGATACTTAAATTCTTTCTTGACAAGGTGGATATCCGGGCTTACTTTGGAGCATATGCACATAATGTTTGTATCCTTAAGAGAAAAAAATTTCACTAATATAATTTATTATTAATTTGAAATCGGAAAGGAGACAGGTATGAACAGGAATGAAAATCTCTATGTTGCACAAAGCAGTAAAAGCGTCAAAGGGTTTGCCTCTGATTTTTCAGAAGTTGTCAAAAAATATGCTTTTGTTGTTAATAACAGCGACAGCATGGACATGAACAAAACGTTTGCCGCCCATGGGGGAGAAGTTGCAGATGACTTTGATCTGCACATGATGCAGGTCTGTAAACCAACAAAAGCTGATAAAAGCCTTTCCGCTAATGCTGAACGATCAATTCTCATGCCCAAATTTGTCATGGTCTTTTCCAAAGACGGCAAGACGCAAATTCGTTATTTGAGCTATAGCGCGGCAGATATCAGTGAACTCGTTCCCGGTGATGAAAAATTCCCGGAATCCCTTGCCCAGACATTTAGCAAAATTCGCTCCATGATCGATGAGGCGAAATAGGCATAAACAGGTCAATGACGAATTGAGAATTACGAATTTGCAGGATGTCGAAAGCGAGAACAGCAAAATTCATAATTTCTCATTTTTTTTAGGTGCATCACATGTGGAAATTATTGATCGGTATCAATAAAAAACTCATTATAGCCATCCCTATTATGATGACTGCCGGTTTTTTGTTTGGCATAAGTGTCGACCCGGGCTTTATTAAAAAGCTGAAAGTGTTGATCATTCCCTTTACTTTCCTGATGGTCTATCCGATGATGGTCACCTTGAATATCAAGCACCTCAAAGATGGTATCAAGAATGTAAAGCTGCAGTTGTTGACCCAGGTCATCAACTTTTGCATTGTTCCTTTTCTTGCCTATGGACTGGGCCTCTATTTCTTTGCTGACCAACCCTATATGGCCTTGGGGCTATTGCTGGCATCGCTACTGCCCACCAGCGGAATGACTATTTCCTGGACCGGTTTTGCCAAAGGAAATATGGGGGCGGCTATCAACATGACCGTCATCGGTCTTACCCTTGGTTCTCTGGCCACCCCATTTTACGTAAAATTTTTGATGGGAGCCACGGTGGATGTAAATATCTATCTGGTCATCAAGCAGATTGTCATCATCGTTTTTATTCCCATGCTGCTTGGTTATATTACCAGAACAGCTCTTTTGAAGAAGCATGGCATGAAGAAATTCAAGGCCCAAATTGCCCCTCGTTTTCCGGCCATGTCAACTTTGGGTGTGCTGGGCATTGTTTTTGTGGCAATCGCTCTTAAATCGCAACAAATTTATGCCAATCCGGCCATCCTTGGATCAATTTTTGTGCCTCTGCTGATTATCTATTCAGTAAATTTTATGCTTGGCACCCTGGTCGGTAAGCTGTTTTTTAACCGTGGTGATGCCATCGCCCTGGTGTATGGCACTGTAATGCGTAATCTGTCCATTGCCCTGGCCATTGCCATCAACGCCTTTGGGGCGGAGGGAAGCAATGCTGCCCTGGTCATCGCTGTTTCTTATATTATTCAGGTGCAGTCAGCTGCCTGGTATGTGAAATTTACAAATAAATTTTTTGGGCCGCCTCCCCAGGAGGCATAGTTTAATCTCTAATTGTTTTTAATGGAGTAAAGTATGAAAACATTAAAGTTGGTTGTACCGACAAATAATCCCGGCGGTATGGAAGCAGGACGATCAGATCATTTTGGACACTGCGATCTTTTTACGGTGATCAATGTGGAAAACGGTGAAATTGCCGGAGTTGAGACCTTTGGCAATGTGGAGCATGGCGCCGGAGGCTGCATGGTTCCGGTTAAGCACCTGAAAGAACAGGATGTGGATGTTCTGGTGGTCGGCGGCATGGGTATGCGGCCCCTTCAAGGGTTTAATGAAGTGGGAATTGACGTCTATTATGCTCCCAGGGAAGAATATCTGAACGTGCAGGCTGTGGTTGATGGTTTTCTGGGGGATAAGTTGTCGATCATGCAGGCGAGCAATGCCTGCCAGGGTGGAACAGACTGCCACCACTAAGGACGGGTATACGTTCAAAGTTCAAGGTTGTGAAAGTGTGTACGGATAATACATCCTTTTAACCTCGAACTTTGAACTTTAAACTGGTTTTTGTTGTATTTCCGGGGAATCTTCCTGGAAGATAAGAGCTTTGCCTTCAACCAGTGCCCGGGTGACTTTTTGTCTGGCTGTTGTTAATATTCTCTGCACTGTTCCTCTGGAAACACCCATCCTCTGGCCTGCCTGTTCCTGGGTCAGGCCCTCAAGGTCACACAGTTTCAATGTTTCAAGTTCATCCCGCAGTAATTCAATTTTTTTAAGTTTATTCATTGGAACACGGGTGGGCTTAAAAGCCTTTCCGCACATTTTTCCTTCACATAAACGAATTTTTTTTGGTCGTGGCATAAGAAATTAAGGAGTAAGTTTTATCAAGAGCATTGATACAATGTGGCTTAATTTGGTTGAAGGCTGGGTATTTTGCCTGGTATTTATAATGTTACAAAGCATTAATTTTTGCACGCGATGAGGTGTGACAAATTGTCCACAAAAAAGCCTATAAAATTAACATATTTATGCTGACACAACTTTTGGAATAAAGAAAGAGATTTTTTGTTGACAAAATGTTGTGGGGGATATAAGTTCCTGCAAACTGAATAACTATTCAGAAAAGTTTTTCACGATCCAGATGCCGACACTGGAGACAAATGCGGCGTCATAAACCGACGCGTAAATATCCAGGCACGTTGACGGATAGTTAGGTATACATAGGCTATATTATTAACAGATCCTTAGGAGGAAACGAGAAAATGCCAAAGCATGATACGCCCTTATTGGACGAACTCGAGTCAGGACCATGGCCAAGCTTTGTTACTGACATCAAGCGCCAGGCTGAAACAAAACCAGAATGCTGGGACATTCTTGGTCAGTTAGAGTTGTCCTTTAAAGACAGAATTACCCATTGGAAGCATGGTGGAATCGTTGGTGTATTCGGATACGGTGGTGGTATTGTAGGCCGTTATTCAGACGTACCGAAGCAGTTCCCTGGAGTTGCCCATTTCCATACAGTTCGTTTGAACCAGCCATCCAGTAAGTTTTACAGCTCCGCGAAACTTCGTGATATCTGTAGTCTCTGGGAGAAATATGGTTCTGGTATGACTAACATGCATGGTTCCACCGGTGACTTGGTACTGCTCGGAACAACAACCGACAACCTTGAGCCTCTGTTCTACGAACTGACCCATGATCTGAATCAGGATCTTGGTGGTTCCGGTTCTAACCTGCGTACACCAGCCTGCTGTCTGGGTCGTGCACGTTGTGAGTGGGGTTGCTTTGATACTCAGGCTCTCTGCCACCACCTGACCATGCATTATCAGGATGAAATACATCGTCCTGCGTTCCCTTATAAGTTTAAATTTAAGTTCTCCGGTTGTCCTAATGACTGTGTTGCTGCTATCGCTCGTTCCGATTTTGCTGTTATTGGAACCTGGAGAGACGATATCCGCATGGATCAGGGCGCAGTAAAAGGCTACATCAATGGCGATTTCCCAGCTAACGGTGGCGCACATTCCGGTAAAGACTGGGGTAAATTTGATATTCAGAAAGAAGTTGTCGATCTCTGTCCCACCGGTTGTATGTGGATGGAAGGCGATGAGCTGAAAATCGACAACGCCGAGTGTACCCGCTGCATGCATTGTATCAACGTAATGCCTCGCGCACTGCGTCCAGGTGCCGATCAGGGCGCTACCGTCTGTGTTGGTGCAAAAGCCCCAATCCTTGATGGTGCCCAGTTTGCCACCATGACCATTCCTTTTATCAAAGTTGATCCTGAGAGTGAGTTCGAAGAGATCATCGAGGTGATTGAGAAGATCTGGGATTGGTGGATGGAAGTTGGTAAAAACCGTGAGCGTGTTGGTGAGACCATCATGCGTGTCGGCCTGCCTGAATTCCTGAAGATCATGGAAGTTGATATTGTACCGCAGCATGTACGTGAGCCTCGTTCAAACCCCTATGTCTTCTGGCAGGATGAAGAAGTTCCTGGCGGCTTCGAGCGTAGTGTTGTTGAGTTCCGTAAGAAGCACGCTCAATAAGAACGGTATCATCTAAACTAAAAACAAAAAGTTTCTACTTTATTGTTGATATAAGGAGGTTTAAAATGGGTTACGATCCAAAAAATCCGATGGTTGACAGAATCACAGACATCGGTCCCCCACATTTTGAGCAGTTTTTTCCAGAAGTTGTAAAAAAGAACTATGGCAAGTGGCTCTATCATGAGATTACCCAGCCAGGTGTTCTTGTCCATAAAGCTGAGTCAGGAGATGAGTGCTGGACCGTTCGTGTTGGTGCTGCCCGTCTGATCAGTATCGAGTTAATTCGTGAAATGTGTGATATTGCTGACGCTCATTGCGACGGTAAGCTTCGTTTTACTACCCGTAACAATGTTGAGTTCATGGTTGATTCCAAAGATAAGGTTCAACCTCTTCTTGACGATCTGGCCGGCCGCGGCAACAGGTTCCCAGTAGGTGGTACCGGTGCCGGTATGACCAACATCGTTCATACTCAGGGTTGGGTACATTGCCATACACCTGCTACCGACGCCTCTGGTGTTGTTAAAGCAGTTATGGATGAGCTGTTCGAGTACTTCACCAGCATGACTCTGCCTGCCCAGGTACGCGTTGCTCTGGCCTGTTGTCTGAACATGTGTGGCGCCGTACATGCTTCTGATATCGCTATCCTTGGTATTCATCGTAAACCACCGATGATTGACCATGATGCTATCTCCGGTCTCTGTGAATTGCCTCTGGCCATCGCTTCCTGTCCTCTCGGTGCGGTTAAGCCAGCTAAAGCAACCAACAGTGCTGGCGAGGAAGTTAAATCCGTTAAGGTTAACGTTGATCGCTGTATGTTCTGTGGTAACTGCTACACCATGTGTCCGGCCATGCCTCTGGCTGATCCGGAAGGTGATGGTATTGCCATTCTGGTTGGTGGTAAGGTTTCCAACTCCAGATCAATGCCTAAGTTCTCCAAACTGGTTATTCCTTTCCTGCCTAACACTACTCCACGTTGGCCTGAGACCGTTGAGGCAGTAAAGAATATCCTTGAGGTCTATGCTAAAGATGCTAAGAAATATGAGCGTCTTGGTGAGTGGGCTGAGAGAATCGGCTGGGAGAAATTCTTCGAAAAAACAGGTATTCCTTTTACCATCAAGTCTGTTGATGATTATCGCCTGGCTTATGATACCTGGAGAACTTCTACTCAGTTTAAGTTCACTAGCCACATCAAATAGTCGGTCGCTTTCAGCAGTAGGCTCTTGAAGAACTGCAGGTGCACTTCGCACCTGCAGGACCATGACTGCTTAAGAAGGCTGAAAGCCTACGTCAATCTTTACCTTGTAAGGGGTCAGTAATATGCCTTTAAGTAAAGAAGAGCTCAAGTTAGCAATTATTGAGAAAGCAACCAAGGCTCCTAAGCCTCAGTTGTATATAAAAGACTTCTACAAATGTGATCCAGATACCAAGCCTCGGGCAATCAAGAATGTTGCCAATGAGCTTGTTCGTGAAGGTGAGCTGATGTTCTGGTCCAGTGGCAGTACTACCATGTACGCTCGTCCTGATCGTATCAAGAATGAAGAAACTCGGGATGCTGCTGAAGAAGCAAAATAAGCTTCTTGTTTCGTTTAAATAAAAAAAGCCTTATGTTCTTTTCAAAGAACATAAGGCTTTTTTTATTGGTAATTTATTGAGAGATTATTTTTCAGCCAGAACCTCTTCGGCTTTTTTCATAAGTGCTTCGGCATGCCTGGTATGCTTGAAGTTCTGGTGAATGGAAGCGGCGGTACGATAGCAGTCTGCTGCCATCTCCCGGTTGCCCATTTCCATATAAACGCCTGCCATTTTTTCAAATGTTTTAATCACCCCTTCATGGTTCTTCATTGCCGACAAATCGTCAATGACATCCAGGTAGAGATTGATGGCCTCTTTATGCTTGCCGCAGACGGCATGCAGGTCAGCTATCTTTTTATGAAGGTCTAAAATGCTGAAGGCGTCCTCGGCCTCCTGGCAGATTTCAAATGCTCGGTCATAGTGCTTTTTTGCTCCATCGAAATCTTTGCGCATGGCGCAGATATCACCGAGTCTGTCAGATGCCTTGGCCACGCCGCTGATGTCTTTGTCCTGCTCAAACCCGATGAAGGCATTGTGAAAGAGATTGGCAGCCTGGGCCATATCGTCATTAGCCATAAACTCTACTGCTTCATCGTAGTCTAGCTCAGCCTGGGTTTTGTTTTCATCTTCCTTTGTTTTTTCTTCGGGCGGTTGCGCCATGGGAAGGGTAGTCATAATTATGTGCTCCTGAAATAAATAGTATTATTCGTTGTTTTGCATTGCGGCTAATGCCTCTTTGGCCAACTTGCCAACCGTGGTGACCACTGGCTTACCTTGTTCATAAACTGTAACCTCGGCTGGATCGTCCACCTGACTTTCAATCTCACCCTTTACCTCAGCGGCATTAATACGGCCAAAAAGTCTGATTGCGTGCCCCCTGGTAAATGAGTCAGGGTGGGAGATATATTCAAAAACGCTGTAAACAGGGGTACTGGTCACTACAGCAGGGCTGTTTTGGGCAATGGTGCCTAAGGCCCAAAGGACTTGCACTCGGCTTGAGGGTACACCCCGATACATGAGAAGATGACGGGCAAACGCTCCGAATATGTCTGGCCGGGCAGCGATTATTGATCCTATGGTTTCAATCAACCCCCAATGTGTGGCGGCAGAATCTGTACACGCCTCAAACATTCTGTGTAACAGGTCACTGACAGCCCCTGGTTTTCGAGTTGAAAGCCTGGCGCAAACCTGGCCGATAATATCGGCGTAGTACCAGCGTTGACTTTCTTCAGGGGCATAGAGTAGCCGCTGTAAAAAACGAATGGTTTTCAAATCATCAAAGGAGAAATCGACCAAGGCATCTATATCACCAGCATCAGCAAGTTTTTCAATTTCAAGCTTTTTGGCCCGCTTCTTTTTCCGTTTAGGATCTCTGACAGGTTCCATCTGAGGAATAAAGAAATTAACTGACTGGGTACCTTCCTCAACTTTGTCTTGTTTGTTTTTGTTCAGTTTTGAGGAAAGATCTGAAATATCTTTGTGTAGCCTGATAAAATACAAGACACCGGCTACTTTACGTCCATCAACATTCTTTAATTCATAGACCTGATGGGTCTGTTCGTCATAGTTGTCGATGCGTCCGGAGAGATAGTCGTCGTCCGGAGTCAGGTCCCAGGCCAGGTCCCAGTTATCATCGCAGGCATAATTTAGGCACTCAACCATGGCTGAGCCAACATTAAATCCTGTGGGGTCAGAGGTGTATACCGCACCACACTGGCATTTTCCAACCTTAAACTCATCCATCTTCCGGTTGGTTGGCTCTTGCGGCTCATTCACATCCTGGCCGCAGAACGGACACCACGGAACTACTTTAATTTGTGGGTCTTTAACCATGATTACAGCTCTTTATCCACTGCTGCGACAAAATTAGGGTCAGCGGGGTAGCCTTGTTTAATCGCTTCATTAAGGGCAGATTTTGCAGCCTTGTAGTCTTTGCAGTAGAAATAGGCAACAGCCAGATTGTTATGGGCCATGGGGAAATCTGCATCAAGCTCAGCACCTTTTTTGGCAGCCACCAGGGCGCTGTCAAAATCTCCAGACATAATCTGGGCAGAAGCGAGATTGATCCAGGCAAAGGCTAATTTAGGATCAGCGTGGGTTGCCTTGGTGTAGGCGTCAATGGCTTTTTCCTGCTCACCTTTCTGCTGCATAATCAGGCCGATATTGGTGTGGGCCTGGGCCGGATTGTGTGCATAGAGGAGCGCCATTTTGTTAGCCTCTAAAGATTCATCAAGCTGGCCAAGGTCAAAATGAACAGCACCGAGATTGATATATGCTTCAGCTGATTGTTCATCAATCTCCAGGCATTTCTTCAGCTCAGCTATTGCATCATTGTGGCGACCTGCCTTGCGATAAACAAGAGCCAGGTGGTGATGAGCCATTACTGAATCCGGAACTTCTACGCATTTCTGTTCCATCTCGGCAATAACTGTAGAGAGATCTTCTTTTAATTGTTGTTCAGACATTATGAAACCTCGTTTTTTTTCAAAATTTATAAGACTAAAAAGTGAGATTTTTGATTTAAGTTTTCTCACTTTAACCATGAACATGGATAATATCAAGGGACTGAATGATGACTCAAAAAGATTTTTCAATCTTTGTAAAAGAATGCTTTGTCTCTTTGTCTCTTTGTGGTTATTTAATGAGTCAAACTAAGTAAATAAATGGTAATGGAGCACAGTGTGACTGAGAGTAAAAAAATGCCAAAGGGACTGGTTGTTGCCGGTCTGGGGGGCGGGTCAGGAAAAAGTGTGGTGGCTGTGGGTCTGGTGGCCTTGCTTGCTGCAAAAGGCTACAAGGTTATCCCTTTCAAAAAAGGTCCTGATTATATAGATGCTGGCTGGCTAAGTCTTGCTGCCGGGTGCCCGTGTTTCAACCTTGATCCTTTTTTAATGGATGAGCAGCCCATGCTTGATTCATTTGTGGATCACGGCCAGGGCGGGGATTGTCTTGTTGTTGAAGGCAATCGTGGACTGTATGATGGTGTGGATGCCAAGGGTACCTACAGTACGGCTGAGCTCGCTATTAGGCTTGATTTACCGGTACTGCTGGTGGTTGACTGCACAAAAACCACCCGCACTGTGGCGGCTCTGGTGCTTGGCTGCAAACTTCTTGATCCTAAAGTTTCTATTTGCGGTGTGGTGCTGAATCGTATCGGCAGCCCCCGCCATGAAAAGATTGTCACGCAGTCCATTGAAAAATATACTGGGATTCCGGTGCTCGGCGCTATCCGTCGCATGCGAAAAGATATTTTCCCCATGCGCCACTTAGGGGTTACCCCGTTTCAAGAATATGATGGAGCAGGTGATGCGGTGGATTTTCTGGCGCAAACCGTTGACAAGAATGTTTCCCTGCATGAGGTGCTGTCTTTAATGCGTAGCCCGGTTGCGCTTCACCCTCCAATGCAATCATCTCTTGATGTTAAAAAAGAGAGGGTGAAGATAGGCGTAATCAGGGATGCAGCCTTTCAGTTTTATTACCCGGAAAACTTGCTGGCCCTG
>PJEL010002845.1_pt1 | contig 15410 bp, 9 predicted proteins | sample 1853271 | NCBI WGS metagenome assembly PJEL01 (sample SAMN08108733, study PRJNA415343) | Invertebrate metagenome, whole genome shotgun sequencing project. | host: Globobulimina | place: Sweden: Gullmar Fjord | collected 2015-08 | reverse complement strand
AAATAAAAAAGGGATTTTTTTTTAAAGATATGGCTAGACACTGGTACATCGTACATACATATTCCGGCTTTGAGGATAAGGTTAAGGTTAACCTTCAGGAACGGATTAGAAATGCCGGCCAGGATGATCTCTTTGGCGAGATCCTGGTTCCCAAAGAGCAGGTTCTGGAAATGATCAAGGGGGCCAAGAAAACTTCGGAAAGAAAGTTTTTCCCGGGCTATATCCTGGTCAATATGGAGCTTAACGATGAAACCTGGCATACAGTCCGTTCAACCACCAAGGTCACCGGTTTTGTTGGAAACGACAGGAATCCACCTACTTTATCCGATGAAGATGCCATGAAGATAATCGGCCGGATAAAAGACGGCGCCATGAAACCGAAACCCAAGGTGATTTACGAAGCCGGTGACTCAGTCCGGGTAATTGATGGACCGTTCGCCAACTTTCAGGGTGTGGTGGATGAAGTGTACCCCGACAAAGGCCGGGTCCGGGTTATGGTTAGTATTTTCGGCCGTTCCACCCCGGTGGAGCTGGAGTTTGTGCAGGTAGCCAGTGACTGATTGCGGTCACTGAACATTTATTTTATCAGAGGATTATGACGGATGGCGGATCAGCATAAAACTGGTTGCCATTGTCTATTATAGGTTTTGATTTAGGAGGCAGTAATGGCAAAGAAAATTCAATCATATATAAAACTGCAGATACCGGCCGGTAAGGCAAACCCTTCACCCCCTGTTGGGCCTGCTCTCGGTCAGCATGGTGTGAATATCATGGAATTCTGCAAGGCATTTAATGCCAAGACCCAGCAGCAGGGAGATACGATTATCCCGGTGGTTATAACTGTATATACTGACCGCTCTTTCAGTTTTATTACCAAGACTCCGCCAGCTTCGGTTTTGTTGATGAAGGCAGCGGGCCTGAAAAAAGGCTCCAGCAATCCGAAAATGGAAAGGGTTGGCAAGGTTTCCCGGGTTAAGATCAAGGATATCGCCGAACTGAAGATGCCTGACCTGAACGCCTTTGACATAGATGGCGCGATGAAAATCATTGAGGGCACGGCCAAGAGTATGGGGCTGACGGTTATTGATTAATTATTGTAAACAGCAACCGGCGGATTATTTGAGAAAAGGATCAGGACTGCAGGAACTGTGCAGCCTGTAAATCGATTAAAATTGAACGAAGCTTGATTGTACTTATAGACGGAGATTAACGGTATGGCTAGAGGCAAAAATTACAGAAAAGTTACTGAGAACCTGGATAGATCAAAGGCATACAGTCTTGAGGAGGGCGTAGAACTCGCCATAAAGGACAGGTATACCAAGTTTGATGAATCGGTAGATATAGCCATACGACTTGGGGTTGATCCGCGGCATGCTGACCAGATGGTAAGAAGCAGCGTCGTACTCCCCAATGGTACCGGCAAGGAAATTCGCGTTCTGGTATTTGCCAAGGGCGACAAGGAAAAAGAAGCCCTTGATGCCGGTGCGGACTATGCGGGTGGCGATGAATTCGTTGAAAAGATCAAAAACGGCTGGCTCGAGTTTGACCGGACCATTGCCACACCTGACATGATGGCCACGGTGGGTAAGATAGGCAGGATCCTGGGGCCCCGGAACTTGATGCCCAATGCCAAACTGGGTACTGTTACCTTTGACGTGGCCAGGGTGGTTGGTGAAATCAAGTCCGGCAAGGTTGACTTCAAGGTTGACAAGGCCGGTGTTATACATGCCATGCTGGGCAAGGCTTCTTTCGGTTCCCAGAAGATTGTGGAAAATATTATTACCTTTATGGATAAGATCATTCAGCTGAAGCCTGCTTCCAGTAAAGGCATTTACCTGAAAAATATCAGTCTTTCAACAACCATGGGACCTGGAATTAAAATTGACCCCCTTGAGCTCCGTAACCTGATCAAGCAGTTACAAACTGCCTGACAGGTTGGATCCGTTGGTGTGTATCTGGCGCTTTATCTGATTGCTGATATACTTTTGCAGTTCTGACAAAGAAAACGAAGACGCCTTACTTAAGAGTTCCATTAACAATAACAGGCGGAGTCCTGATTTACGGGCACGCTTACAATATAGATTGCCAGGAGTTTTATAACCCCTGGTTTTGATGTCGAAGACAGCAGGTACGACCTTGTTTAATCCCGTTCCAACGGGGTCCTGCCGAGACAGAGAAGATGTGAAACGTTTGCCAGTCAAATGACGTTTGTTTTACCACAAACCTTTTGAAAAATGACGTTGAAACAGTTTTGAACGCTCGGCGACAAGAAAGCCTGTACCTGCTGGTAACCCTGATCGGTCCAGTATAGAGCATGCCGGACCATACCAAAGGAGGACAAAAGAGTGAATCGCGAAGAAAAGGCAAATGAAGTCGCGGAACTGAGTGGCAAGTTTGAAAAAGCAAATATTGCCATTGTTGCTGACTACAAGGGCCTTACTGTGACGGTTCTACAGGAATTGCGGCATAATCTGCGCAGAAATGATGCCGAATTCAGGGTTGCTAAAAACACTCTGCTTATCAGAGCGGTTGAAGAAACTGATTACGCTGGGCTACAGGAGCATTTTATAGGTACCACAGCTGTGACTGTGTCCTATGGAGATCCGGTAGCATCCGCAAAGATTCTCACCGAGTTTAGCAAAGATCACCCTGAATTGAAAATCAGGACAGCATTGCTCGACGGCAAGGTGCTGTCCACGGACGAGCTTACAGCATTGTCCAAGCTGCCGAGCAAAGAGGTACTGCTCGGTCAAATGCTGTCAGTGATGAACGCTGTACCCACCGGCCTTGTCCGGGTACTCAGCGGCGTTCCGAGAACTTTCCTGTATGCACTGCAAGCTATCAAAGAACAGAAGGAACAGGCTACCAATTAATCATTAAATATATTGTCGCCAGGAGGATATGAAAATGGCTGTAACAAAAGAAGATGTAGTAGAATTTATTTCAAGTATGAGCGTTCTGGAACTCTCTGAGTTCATCACAGAGCTTGAGGAAAAATTTGGTGTTTCTGCCGCAGCCCCTGTGGCGGTTGCTGCTGCCGGTGCTGCTCCGGCTGAAGGTGCAGCAGCAGCTGAAGAACAGACTGAGTTTGATGCGGTGCTCACCGCAGTTGGAGACCAGAAGATTAAGGTAATTAAAGAAGTCCGTGCCATAACCTCTCTTGGTTTGAAAGAGGCCAAGGAACTGGTTGAGTCTGCGCCGCAGGCTATTAAAGAAGGCGTATCCAAAGAAGAAGCCGCGGAAATCAAGGAAAAAGTTGAGGCCGTTGGCGGTTCAGTTGAAGTAAAGTAAATTGGCGCGTAGTTGCGTAGTTTAGAAAGCTATTGTCGCATTTTGTTCTGCCGGTTTTACGGGCGGCAGAGAAGCAGCCAAAAATAAATGGCTGGTGTGACTGAGTTAGACGCTACGGAGAATTTTTCTCCGTAGCGTTGTTGCGTTCTTAAGGAATGTGAAAGTACGGCAGATGGATGAATTGGCTGTGACTTGCTGCTGCTGCCAGTCCGGATCAAATGTCTGCCAAAGTTTATTCTATAAAAAGCTAAAAACTAATATTGCATACCAGAGTTGCAGGAATAATTTTCTGCGGCTAAAACCGGTTACACAAGGCGAGGGCATTGCTCGATGGAGACGATGAACAGAGTCAGAAAGAATTTTGCCAAGACCACAAGTATTGTTGAGACTCCGAATCTTATAGAGATGCAGAGGATAACCTATGAAAAATTCCTGCAGTTCAGTGTTGAGCCGGACCAAAGAGAGGATATTGGCCTGCAGCACATCTTTAAAAGTATTTTCCCGATTGCAGATTTTAACGGTACCTGCTTTCTCGAGTTCGTCCGTTTTAATTTCGGCGAACCGAAATATACGGTGGAAGAATGTGTGGAAAGAGGGATGACCTTCGAGGTGCCGATCAAAATAACTGTTCGACTGGTAACCTATGATATAGATACCACAACAGGTGTTAAGAACATCAGGGATATCAAGGAGCAGGAAGTCTACCTTGGTTCAGTTCCCCTAATGACCAGGGACGGTGTTTTTGTAGTGAATGGGACTGAGCGGGTTATTGTCAGCCAGCTGCAGCGTTCCCCCGGTCTTTTTTATGCCCATGACAATGGCAAGACCCATGTCAGCGGCAAGCTGCTTTACTCGGCACGGATTATCCCGGTGCGCGGCTCATGGATCGACCTTGAATTTGATGTCAAGGATGTACTCTTCGTGCGTATCGACCGGCGCCGGAAGTTTCCGGTCACCACCCTGCTTAAGGCCCTCGGCTATACGGCTGAAGAGTTGTTGAAGCTCTTTTACAGAACCGAAAAATTTACCATTAAACGCAAGAAGTTTAAAAAAGATTTTGATCCTGAAATCCTGCTGGGCCAACGGGCCTCCCATGAAATGGTTGATCCGAAGACCGGTGAGGTGTTGGCCAAAAAGAACAGGAAAATAGGCAAGGCCCTTCTTAAACGGCTGGTAGAGGCCAAGATAAAGGAATTCGATGTTGAAAGGGAAGATTTGATCGGCAAATATCTGGCCCATGACATTGTTGATTCATCAGGAGAGGTCATTGTTTTATCCAATACCGAGATAACCGATTCTATCCTGGATTCCATCCTCGATGCCAAAGTCAAATCCTTTGAGACCCTTTTTATTGACGGGACCCACGTAACCGATTCATTCAGAAAGACACTTGCTCTTGATAAGGTGGCCGATACTGATGAGGCTTTGCTGGAGATTTACCGGCGTTTGCGGCCCAGCAGTCCACCAACCCCGGAAGTGGCCGCTTCTTTTTTCAATAACCTGTTTTTTAATCCTTCTACATATGACCTTTCCGAAGTGGGCAGATTCAAGATCAACGCCCGGCTCAATGTAGAAACTGATATTTCGGTCAAAACCCTGACCAAGGAAGACATCGTCGAGGCGGTCCGCTATCTGGTCCGCTTGAAAGATGAGCAGGGCAAGGTTGATGACATTGACCATCTCGGTAACCGGCGGGTAAGGACCGTTGGTGAACTGGTTGAAAACCAGTACCGTATCGGACTGGTCCGCATGGAAAGAGCTATCCGTGAGCGCATGACGCTGCAGGAGGTGGAAACCCTTATGCCCCACGACCTGGTCAACCCAAAACCGATTACCTCGGCAATTAAAGAATTTTTCGGGACCAGTCAGCTGTCGCAGTTTATGGATCAGACCAACCCCCTTTCCGAGGTTACCCATAAACGTAGGCTGAGTGCCCTGGGACCGGGCGGTTTGTCCAGGGAGAGGGCCGGTTTTGAAGTCAGGGACGTGCATCCCACCCACTATGGCAGGATCTGTCCGGTTGAGACCCCTGAAGGACCGAATATCGGTCTGATCGTTTCATTGGCCGCCTATGCCAGGGTCAACCAGTTCGGCTTTATTGAAACCCCTTACCGCCGTGTCGTGAATCGAAAAATAACCGATGAGGTTGTTTACTTGAATGCCATGGCGGAAAAGAATGAACTGATAGCCCCCAGCAAGGTTGAGTTGGATGCCAAGGGTAAAATTATTGATGACAATCTGATTGCCCGCGAGGAAGGTGAGGTTGTCATTAGCTCTGGAGACCAGATTACCTATATTGATGTGGCGCCGAACCAGTTGGTCAGTGTAGCCACGGCCCTGATCCCCTTTCTGGAAAATGATGACGCCAACCGTGCCCTGATGGGTTCCAACATGCAGCGCCAGGCAGTACCCCTGCTGCGCACTGCCACGCCGCTGATTGGTACAGGTCTTGAGAAAATTGTTGCCAAGGATTCCGGCGTATGTCTGCTGGCCGGTGGCGATGGCGTTGTCGAGGAAGTGGATGCGAGGCGGATCGTGGTTAACTATGATGAGCCTGGCACCGATGGATTCACCACCGGAGTCGGAGTTTACCGGTTAAGCAAATTCAAGAAATCAAACCAGAATACCTGTTTTACCCAAAAAACCCTGGTGTTGCCGGGGCAGCGTGTCAAAAAGGGTACGGTGCTGGCTGACGGTCCGTCATGCGACCAGGGTGAACTGGCCCTGGGCAAGAACGTGACCATCGCCTTTATGAGTTGGCGGGGCTATAACTTTGAGGACTCGATCCTGTTAAGCGAGAGGCTCTTAAAAGATGATACCTATACCTCCGTACATGTCGAAGTTTTCGAAACCATGGCCCGGGATACCAAACTGGGCAAGGAGGAGATTACCAGGGACATCCCCAACGTCGGTGAAGAAGCCCTGCGCAATCTTGACGAAAGCGGCATTATCAGGATAGGCGCTGAAGTGAAGCCGGGTGATCCTCTGGTCGGTAAGGTTACACCCAAGGGAGAGACTATGCTGTCGCCGGAAGAAAAATTGCTGCGGGCAATTTTTGGAGACAAGGCCGGCGATGTCAAGGACTCTTCATTGCGGGTGCCGCCCGGTGTTGAGGGAGTGGTTATTGATGCCAAGGTCTTCTCCAGAAAAGGCGTTGACAAGGATGAACGCTCTCTGGCTATCGAGGATAACGAGGTTGAACGGCTCACCCAGGATATGGAAGATGAGTTGAACTGCCTGCAAAAGGCGGTTCGTAACGGCCTGGCAGACCTGCTGGTAGGCAAGGTTTCCAAGGCCCCCCTTGCTGCTAGGGGAGGTGAGGTATTGCTTGCCAAGGGCAAGAAGTACACCACGGAAATTATTGACCAGGCCAGTTTTTCCAATCTGCGTGAGATTGATTTCTCGGGTTGGAAGAAACAGGCCCCCAAGGCAGAAGAACTTTTTGGACAGTATAGTGAGCAGGCCAAGGTGGTCCGCTCCAGATACGAAGGCATCATAAACCGCCTACGCAAAGGTGATGACCTGCCGCCAGGTGTTATCAGGATGGTCAAGATCTATGTGGCGGTGAAAAGGAAACTGGCTGTCGGTGACAAGATGGCCGGCCGGCATGGCAACAAGGGTGTTGTCTCCCGGATTCTACCGGTGGAGGATATGCCCTATTTTGCCGATGGAACGCCGGTGGACATCGTCTTGAATCCCCTCGGTGTTCCCTCCCGTATGAATGTCGGACAGGTGCTTGAGACGCACCTTGGTATGGCTGCCAAGAAACTTGGTGAGCAGCTGCAGCAGTTCGCTGAGAACCGGGAGATTAAGGCATTAAAGAAAAAGATGAAGACGATCTATTCGGCCGAGGAATATAAAAAATTGACCGATGGTCTTTCCGATGAGGAGCTTCTCGACAGGGGAAGGAAATATGGCCAGGGCGTTCATATAGCAACACCGGTCTTTGATGGAGCAACTGAAAGTGAGATACGCAGTCTGCTGGTTGAATCTGGAATGGATGAGACAGGCCAGGCTATCCTGAACGACGGCCTTACCGGAGAACGTTTTGATAAGCCGATAACCGTAGGCATCATGTACATGCTGAAACTCCATCACCTGGTTGACAATAAGATTCATGCCCGTTCTACCGGACCTTATTCCCTGGTGACCCAGCAGCCGTTGGGCGGCAAGGCACAGTTCGGTGGACAGCGGCTTGGTGAAATGGAAGTCTGGGCCATGGAGGCATATGGTGCCGCCTACACCCTGAAGGAATTCCTGACTGTCAAGTCGGATGATGTCGAGGGACGGACCACCATGTATGAAAACCTTGTAAAAGGGAAAAATTTTCTGGAAACAGGCCTGCCGGAATCATTTCATGTTCTGGTCAAGGAACTGCAGGGCCTGTGCCTCAATGTTGAGCTGTTAAACGAATAGATGAATCAGGGATAGAATTAATTATCCTTTTTGCTTTTTACCCAATACAAAAGGTGCTGAAGTGGAAGAACTGTTTAGCTTTTTTGCCAAAGCCAAGAAACCTGTAAGTTTCAATGCTGTAAAAATATCCCTTGCCTCACCCGGCAAGATACGTGACTGGTCCCATGGTGAAGTGAAGAAACCGGAGACCATCAATTACCGCACATTCAAGCCGGAAAGAGACGGCCTTTTCTGCGCCAAGATATTCGGCCCGGTAAAGGATTATGAATGTAACTGCGGTAAATACAAACGCATGAAGCACCGTGGTGTCGTCTGTGAAAAATGCGGTGTTGAGGTCATTCAGTCCAAGGTGCGCCGTGAGCGGCTTGGGCATATAGAGTTGGCCGCCCCGGTGGCGCATATCTGGTTTTTGAAGAGTCTGCCGACCAAGATCGGCAACCTGCTGGATATGACCCTCAAGGAGCTTGAGAGAATACTCTATTTTGAAGCCTATGTGGTGACTGCTTCGGAGGAACCATCCATAAAGGTCGGCACGCTCTTGAACGAAGAGCAATACCGCGAGCTGATGGGAGAGTTTGGTGGCCAGTTTACCGTTGGTATCGGCGCCGAGGCGATCAGGACTCTGCTCAGGGACATAGATCTTAAAGCGCTTTCTGTCATCATCCGTGAAGAGATACGCAGCACGGGGTCTGAAACCAAGAGAACCCGGCTGGGTAAACGGTTGAAAGTTGTTGAGGCGTTCCGTGATTCCGGCAACCGGCCGGAATGGATGATCCTTGAAGTGATTCCCGTTCTGCCGCCGGATCTGCGTCCCCTGGTGCCCCTGGAAGGTGGGCGTTTTGCCACCTCCGACCTGAATGATTTGTACCGGCGGGTGATCAACAGAAATAACCGTTTAAAGCGGCTGTTGGAGCTCGATGCACCGGATATCATAGTCCGCAACGAAAAACGGATGCTGCAGGAAGCGGTTGATGTGCTTTTTGACAATGGCCGGCGCGGCCGCGTCATCACCGGTCCCAACAAGCGGCCGCTCAAGTCGTTCAGTGATATGCTGAAAGGTAAGCAGGGACGCTTTCGTCAGAATCTTCTCGGTAAAAGGGTGGACTACTCAGGCCGTTCGGTTATCGTCGCAGGTCCGCATCTGCGGCTGCACCAGTGTGGTATCCCCAAGAAAATGGCCCTGGAGCTGTTCAAGCCGTTTATCTACAACAAGTTGGAGTCGCTCGGTTATGTGACAACCATTAAGAGCGCCCGCAAGATGGTGGAGAAGAGCAGCAAGGAGGTCTGGGATGTGCTGGAAGAGGTGGTAACCGAATACCCGGTTATTCTGAACAGGGCTCCTACCCTGCACCGTCTCGGCATGCAGGCTTTCGAGGCCGTATTGATCGAGGGTAAGGCGATCCAGCTGCATCCGTTGGTCTGTATGGCATTCAATGCTGACTTTGACGGCGACCAGATGGCGGTACATGTGCCTCTATCCGTAGAAGCACAGGCCGAAGCCAGGGTCCTGATGATGTCCACCAATAACATTCTGTCGCCGGCCAATGGCGGCCCGGTGATCATCCCCACCCAGGATATCGTGCTCGGTCTTTACTATATGACCAGGGAACGGAAGTTTGCCAAGGGTGAAGGCAAACGTTTTTCATCGACCGAGGAGGCAAGGATTGCCTACGACCAGGGTGCTGCGGACCTGCATGCCATGGTTAAGATTCGGATCAACGGCGAAATAGTGGATACCACCATCGGCCGGATGCTGATGAGTGAACTGCTGCCGGCCAAGGTGCCATACAGCGTCATTAACAAGCTGATGACCAAGAAGGAACTTGCCTGGTTGATTGATTATACCTACCGGAATGCCGGCACCAAGGAAACCGTTATTCTGGCAGATCGGTTGAAGGATCTCGGGTACGAATACGCCACCCGGGCCGGCATTTCCGTCTGCGTCAATGACATGCTGATCCCGGTCAACAAGGAAAATATTCTCGGCGACTCTGAAAATGAGGTGTTGGATGTTGAGAAACAGTACACCGACGGTTTGATCACGGTGGGTGAAAAGTATAACAAGGTGATCGACGTCTGGTCAAAGGCTACTGAGGCGGTAGCCCAGGAAATGATGGACGAGATGAGCGTTGAATACCTGCAGGCCAACAAATGCAAGAAATGCGGCCTGGAATACAATTTGGATTTGGATGCCTGCCCGAATCCCGAATGCCGGAATAATACGAAAACCAAGACCAGTGTGGAGGTGTCCAGCTTTAATCCCATTTTTATCATGGCCGATTCCGGTGCCAGGGGCAGCAAGGACCAGATCCGTCAGCTGGCCGGTATGCGTGGCCTGATGGCCAAGCCTTCCGGTGCCATTATTGAATCACCCATCAAGGCGAACTTCAGAGAGGGATTAGGGGTTCTGGAATATTTTATTTCAACCCACGGTGCCCGTAAAGGTCTCGCTGATACTGCCCTTAAAACTGCCAACTCCGGTTATCTTACCAGGAGGCTGGTGGACGTGGCGCAGGATTCGACCATTGTCGAAATAGACTGCCAGACACTTGACGGTATTTACGCGGAACCGCTCATGGAAGGCGGCGAGGTGATCCAGCGGGTAGGTGAACGTATCCTGGGACGCGTCTGTCTTGATGACATATATGACCCGTTTGTCGATGAATTGCTGGTGGCAGCCAATGAGGAGATTACCGAAGAAAAGGTGGAGGCCATTGAGGCAGCCGGTCTCGACCGGGTTTTGATCCGCTCTGTTTTGACCTGCCGCGCCAAGCGTGGTGTATGTGCAAAATGCTACGGACGTGACCTGGGCCGGGGACATATGGTTAATATCGGCGAGGCTATCGGTATCATCGCTGCCCAGTCCATTGGTGAGCCGGGCACCCAGTTGACCATGCGGACCTTCCATATCGGTGGAACGGCCAGCCGGCGGGTGGCACAGGCTGATATCCGTACCCAGCATGGCGGCACCGTTCGGCTCCAGGATATCCATCATGTTCAAAATGCCCAGGGCCGCAAGGTAGTAATGAACAGGAACGGCGAAATCTGCATTGTGGGCCCGGAAGGCAGGGACCGCGAACGTTATCCGGTGAACTACGGCGCCCAGCTCCTGGTGGAAGATGGTGCACAGGTTGAACCCGGCACCATCCTGGCCGACTGGGATCCGTATACAATCCCGATTGTCTGTGAGGTCGGCGGTATTGTCAAGTACGGTGACGTGGTGGAAGGATCCACCATGCAGGAACGGGTTGATCCGGTTACCGGTAAGGCGAGCAAGGCAATCATCCAGTCACGTTTAAGCGGTGACATGAATCCCCGTATCACCATTAAGGATAAAAAGAACAAGACTCTGAAGCTGCCCGATTCAGGCTCTCCGGCCCGATACTCAATGCCGGTTGGGTCGATTATTTCAGTAGATGAGGGCACCACTATCGAGCCCGGTAGCGTGGTCGGAAAAATCCCACGGGAAACCACCAAGACCAAGGATATTACCGGTGGTCTGCCCAGGGTTGCAGAACTCTTTGAAGTCCGTAAGCCGAAAGAACATGCCATTATTGCTGAGATTGATGGACGGGTTTCATTTGGCAAAGACCTTAAAGGCAAGCGGCGAGTCATTGTTACCCCGGAGTTCGGTGAGTCGAAAGAGTATCTGATCCCCAAGGCCAAGCATGTCAGTGTGCATGAGGGCGACTATGTCAAGGCGGGTGAACCGCTAATGGACGGCTCTCCAATTCCCAATGACATTTTGCGGGTATTGGGTGTCAAGGAACTGGCCCGCTTCCTGGTGAACGAGATCCAGGAAGTCTACAGACTGCAGGGTGTAAGAATCAATGACAAGCACATAGAGGTAATCGTGCGGCAGATGCTGCGGCGTGTCCAGATCGTTGATCCCGGCGACTCCTCTTTCATGCTCGGTGAGCTGGTAGAATGGTGGGTATTCGAGGAAGAGAATGAGAAGATTATCGAGGCCGAAAAACAACCGGCGGTTGCCGAGCCATTGCTTCTCGGGGTTACCAAGGCTTCTCTTAGTACAGGCAGTTTCATTTCAGCCGCGTCCTTCCAGGAAACCACCAAGGTGCTGACCAATGCAGCCATGGCCGGTCGCATTGACCGTCTACTGGGCCTGAAGGAAAATGTCATCATGGGCCGCCTGGTTCCTGCCGGTACTGGACTGGAAAAATACCGGATAAAAAGCAAGTAAAATGAAGTAAGATTATTCTTGACAAGGAAGCCTGTGTAGAGTATTTATTTCCGCTTTTGCAAGAAGCTGCAATTTGAATAGAGATTTTGGATAAATAACAGATTATTTGAGGGAGTTGGAATCGATGCCAACCATAAATCAACTGATACGACATGGCCGTAAAAAGGCTGAAAAGAGAAGCAATACGCCTGCATTGAAAGGGGCCCCCCAGAAGAGAGGGGTGTGTGTCCGTGTTTACACCACCACCCCCAAGAAACCGAACTCGGCTCTTCGGAAGGTTGCCAGGGTCCGGTTGACCAACGGCATGGAGGTGACCTCTTATATCCCGGGAATCGGCCACAATCTGCAGGAACACTCCGTTGTCCTGATCAGGGGTGGCAGGGTCAAAGACTTACCAGGTGTCCGTTACCACGTTGTTCGTGGTACGCTTGACGCCCTCGGTGTTTCGGACCGGCGACAGGGTCGTTCCAAGTATGGTGCCAAACGGCCCAAATAATGAATCTATACGCAGATGTGAATTGTTTGACGTTTTAGGAGGTTTGCAATAAATGCCCAGGCGAAAGATTACAGAAAAACATACCATTAACCCGGATCCCCGCTACAACAGTATGCTGGTAACCAAGTTTACCCACGGGATCATGGAAAAGGGCAAAAAAAGCCTGGCTCAGCGGATTTTTTACGGGGCCATGGATATTATAGAGCAGCAGGTTTCCGACCAGGAGCCAATTGCCGTTTTTGACAAGGCCATGGAAAAAGTACGGCCCAAAGTTGAGGTTAAATCCCGGCGCGTCGGTGGTGCAACCTACCAGGTGCCGGTTGAAGTGCGGCCGGAGAGGAGAAATGCTCTGGCCATCAGGTGGATTATCGGTTTTGCAAAGAGCCGTTCAGGTAAGACGATGTCAGAGAAATTGGCGGCTGAACTGCTGGATGCTTATAACGACAGAGGTGCTTCGGTTAAGAAGCGTGATGATACGCATCGCATGGCTGAAGCTAACAAGGCCTTCGCCCATTACAGGTGGTAGAAGAAATCTTGTATGTACTCTGTTTTTTTGGTAATTGACAAAAAACTTGGCTTGCAGTAAATAAGCCACCTTTGTTGACTGATTTGGGAGCGGTATCTCGGTAAAAATAATCAATTTAAGAAAGGACTTTTAATTGAGGAAAGAGAAAATCCGTGGCAGCCGATTCCCCGCTTACCAGGCTTCGAAACATTGGCATTATGGCCCATATCGATGCCGGCAAGACGACAACAACAGAGAGGATTTTATACTATACCGGTCGCTCATATAAGATGGGCGAGGTTCATGACGGCACTGCGGTCATGGACTGGATGGAGCAGGAACAGGAACGCGGCATAACAATTACTTCAGCAGCGACGACCTGCACCTGGCATGACCATAAGATAAATATAATAGATACCCCGGGGCATGTGGATTTCACCATTGAGGTGGAACGCAGTCTCAGGGTGCTGGATGGCTCGATAGCCATCTTTTGTGCGGTCGGCGGGGTTGAACCCCAGTCTGAGACCGTATGGCGGCAGGCTGATCATTATCACATTCCGCGCATCGCCTTTGTGAACAAGATGGACCGCATTGGCGCTGATTTCTGGCACTGTGTGGAGATGATTAAGGGCAGGCTCGGCGCCAACCCGCTACCAATCCAGATCCCGGTTGGCAGCGAGGATAACTTTCGAGGAGTCATTGACCTCATCAACGAAAAGATGCTGGTTTTTGACGAGGAATCGAAGGGAACACAATATACTGAAGAGGATATTCCGGAAGAATTCACCGAGAAATCTTCGGCCGTCCGTATGACGCTTCTCGAGAAGTTGGCCGACTTCGATGAGGAGGTCATGGAAAAATACTTGGAAGAGCAGCCTATAGCTGCCGAAACGATTCACAGAGCGATCAGGGATGCTACCCTTAAGCTGCAAGTGGTCCCCGTGCTCTGTGGCAGTGCTTTTAAAAATAAGGGAGTGCAGCCACTGCTTGATGCGGTGATTTCCTATCTGCCGTCGCCTTTAGATGTGCCGCCGGTGGAAGGACTCAACAGCGATGATGAGGTTGAGACCCGCAAGGCAAGTGATTCGGAAAATTTCTGCGGATTGGCTTTTAAGTTAGTCTCGGATCCCTTTGTGGGCAACCTGGCCTTTGTCAGGGTTTACTCCGGGATGCTGAAAGTTGGCAGTAAGGTTTATAATCCGATCAAGAGGAAAAAAGAAAAGATCGGCCGCATTGTCAAGCTGCATGCCAACAAACGTGAAGATGTACAGGAAATAAAGGCCGGTGATATAGCTGCCCTGGTCGGTTTACGGTTCACCTCCACCGGGGATACGCTCTGCAAGTCCGGAGATTCCATTCGACTGGAAACCATGGATTTCCCCGAGCCGGTTATTTCCATAGCAATTGAACCGAAAAGCAAGGCCGACGAAGACAAGCTGTCTGAAAGTCTTGCAAAGATAGTAAAGGAAGACCCCTCGTTTCAGGTAAAAATAGACGAGGATACAGGACAGACCTTAATTTCCGGGATGGGCGAGCTGCATCTCGAAGTAATCGTTGACCGGCTGGTCCGGGAATTTAAGGCGGCTGCCAATATCGGTAAGCCGCAGGTGGCCTATAAAGAGTCTATTGAGGGCTCTGCCAGGGCCGAAGGAAAGTTTGAACATCCGGCAGGAGGAAAGAACCAGTACGGTCATGTCTGGCTCGAACTTGAATCCGCCCCGCGCGGTTCAGGGTTCACCTTTGAAAGCCGGATAAGCAGTGAGCAGGTCCCAGCACAGTTTCTGGAGGCCATTAAACGGGGGATCAGAGACAGTCTCGACGCAGGCCCCGCGATTGGTTTCCCGCTGGTGGATTTAAAAGTTGCCTTGGTAGATGGCTCCTATCACGATGAGGATTCTACCGAAATGGCCTTTGGGGTGGCAGCAACCATTGCCATGCGAAAGGGGGCAGCGGAAGCCAGTCCGATACTGCTTGAACCGATTATGGACCTGGATGTCATTGTACCGGAAGAGTATTTAGGTGATGTAATAAGCGATCTCAACGCCAAGCGAGCCAAGATCAACGGCGTTGAAATTCGACACAATGCTCAGGTTATTAAAGCGCATGTACCGCTTGCTGAGATGTTTGGATATTCAACAGATTTACGGTCGGCAACCCAGGGCAGGGCAACTTTTACCATGCAGTTTACTGCCTATGACCAGGTGCCTGAGAATAAAGCAGAAGCTATCATCCGCCGGATACGCGGGATTTGAAATAAAATACAAAATTCACAGGAAATTTAGGGAATTTTTAACAGTAAAAAGATATTTGAGTTTTAGAATTGGAGGTATAGAAAATGGCTAAGGAAAAATTTGAACGCACGAAGCCGCATGTCAATGTAGGAACGATTGGTCACATCGATCATGGCAAGACAACGTTGACCGCTGCAATCACGCGCGTATTGTCAACCAAGGGTCAGGCAAGTTTCACCGCCTTTGATGAGATTGATAAGGCCCCTGAGG
>PJEL010002844.1_pt1 | contig 15410 bp, 17 predicted proteins | sample 1853271 | NCBI WGS metagenome assembly PJEL01 (sample SAMN08108733, study PRJNA415343) | Invertebrate metagenome, whole genome shotgun sequencing project. | host: Globobulimina | place: Sweden: Gullmar Fjord | collected 2015-08 | reverse complement strand
GGATATCTGACTCGAGGCCTTCAGCTTTGAGCATTTCAATAGTGTGAGCAAGCATTTCAATTGCGATACTAGTTTTTTCTTTACGGTCGCTATAATGCTCCATGTGCTGCATTGCACCTTGGTAAGCTTGAATACCTGCGTATTTTAAATTGTCAGCTGCTGCAATTGCTTTCGCAATATCAACAACCGGTTGACCCGATTGAACACCACAACGACCAGCACCACAATCAATCTCAACTAAACACTCAAGTTGAGTACCTTCTTTCACTGCTGCTGCAGATAAATCCGCCACGTTTTCAAGGTCATCAACACAAACAATTACCCTAGCACCAAGCTTAGGCATTTTAGCTAAACGTTCAATCTTCTTGGCATCACGCACTTGGTTTGAAACCAATACGTCTTTAATACCACCACGAGCAAAAACTTCAGCTTCAGAGACTTTTTGACAACATACACCACAGCTATCACCAAGTTTTTCTTGTAACAAAGCAATATCTACCGATTTATGCATTTTGCCATGCACGCGATGACGAACACCCATTTCTTTAGCAATCTTACCCATTTTGGTGATGTTGCGCTCAAGGGCATCAAGATCAACCACTAAACAAGGGGTTTGAATATCCGCTTCGTCCATACCTGGTAATGCTGGCACGTCATAACCTACTTCTAAATCATTTACATTTGACATAATATTCTCCAAATTATTTGTTATATTTTTAAGTGTTAGTCTTAATTTTTTTGCTATTATTTACTGAAGGTTACGTGCTTATTTGTTCATCCACGGCAGTTTGTCTAAATCAACATTACCGCCTGTAACAATGACGCCAACACGTTGATCTTTAAATACTTCAGGATTTTTCAAAATACAGGCGATAGTGACTGCTGAGCTTGGTTCAATGACTATTTTCATGGTTTTCCAAACCAGCTTCATCGCATCAACAATTTCATCTTCAGTACAAGTAAAAATGTCGGTGACATGGTTTTTTACGAAGTGCCAAGTAAGATCTTTTAACGGTACTTTAAGACCATCAGCAACGGTATCAGGTGCATCATCGGCAATAATATGACCAGCTTTGAATGAGCGCGCCGCATCATCAGCATTAAGTGGCTCTGCTGCATAAATTTTAACGTCAGGGGCAACATTAGAAATAGTTAAACAGGTACCTGAGATCATGCCGCCACCGCCAATTGGTGCGATTACCGCATTTAGGTTTTCAACTTGCTCAAGTAGCTCTTTTGAACAGGTTGCTTGGCCAGCAATAACACGAGGGTCGTTATAAGGGTGAACAAAGTCAGCACCCGACTGCGCTACAACTTCAGCGAATACCGCTTCACGAGAAGATGTTGATGGCTCACACTCTACAATTTTTCCGCCATAACCAATTACCGCATCTTTCTTCGCTTGTGGCGCAGTTCGTGGCATAACAACAGTAACGGGAATACCACGTCGGCCTGCTGCATAAGAAAGTGACAAGGCATGGTTGCCTGAAGAGTGAGTCGCGACACCAATTTTTGCTTCAGCATCAGTTAAGCCAAATACAGCATTACAAGCACCACGTACTTTAAAGGCCGCCGCTTTTTGTAGGTTTTCACATTTAAAAAATAATTTAGCGCCTGTCATCTCGTTTAAACGTGTTGAGGTAAGTACTGGCGTTTCATGAATGTAAGGCTTAACACGCTCATGGGCTGCTAATACATCATCATAAGTTGGAATGGTCATGGTTGGACTGGTTGAGCTGCTCATATTGGCCTCTTATTTTCTTTATTAAATGACTCTTAAATTAATCCTAACCAAGCTTTTGCTCAGCAATTTCTATCTTGGGTTTTGCACATAAGTGAACTTGATTGGTTCGTTAAAACGCCAGATAAACTTTTGAATTCACTCTAGGCAGAACAACTTCACAGGGCAATCTAGTTGAATTTCACCATGTGAAATCAGGGTGTTTTTTCACAAAATGAAATAAGACAACAAACTGAATTAAAAGAAAATTAACAGCAAAAAAATAAAATAACCCTTAGAGTTCCACCATATGAAATCAGTGATTATCAATTTAATGATGGTTTTCTGTTGTTTTTAGTTCTATATTGAACAAACAAACTTGACACAAGAGTCAAGAAATAAGTATTGGTAAATGGGGAAGAGTTTTATGAGCAGAGAAAAACCAGAATCTAAAATTCAAGTGATCGATAGAGCAGCAACATTACTTGATGCCATATCACGCTATACCATGCCCGTGACCTTAAAAGCATTAAGTGCTGACACTAACTTGGCTCCTTCTACTGCTTTTAGAATATTACATTCTCTGATAGATAATCATTTTGTCGATAGAGACAATTCAGGTAAATACCAGCTAAGTGGCCGACTTATTCGGCTGAGTAACTATCAGTATCAAAATATTGATTTTCGAAAGGTCGCTATTCCTTATATGGAAAAGCTGCGTGATAAATTTGGTGAGACCATCAACCTTACCGCACGTGAAGGTGACGTGGTTATTTATGTAGAAAAAGCCATTCCCAATAGAATGATGCATGTTCAACAAATTATTGGCAGCCGCGCACCCTTGCATGTTACAGGCGTTGGTAAAATGATGCTGGGTATGGAAGGTAAATCAGGCATTGAAGGTTATGCACAACGAACCAATTTACCTACCTATACCCGTAAAACTTTTTCAGACATAGAAAACTTAGAGCGCGAATGTATGCGTTGTGTTGAACAAGGCTTTGCTTATGACAATGAAGAAGCCGAAATGGGCGTAGGTTGCATTGGCGTACTGCTTTATGACAGATATGGCGAAGTTGTCGCCGGTTTATCGGTATCTGCGCCAATTGAACGTCGTAGAGATGAATGGATTAAAGACTTAGTAAAAGCAGGGAAATCAATCTCTATTGAGCTGGGTTATGTTGTTAACCCGCAGCCAGTTAAGAAAGCCAGTTAAATATTATGTAATATTTAAATAGATACATACCAGCCGAGGTATTACTCACCGTCAATATACTTACCTCTTAGCTGAATATCTAAGCGCTTAAAGCTCAGGCGCTTGGCTATATACCAGTTTTAAAATTAAAGAGTAACAACTATGTTGACAATAAATAGACTAAACCAAACGGAAGCAAAAACAATAATAGATGGCGCAGTACAGCAAGCCAATGAACTGGGTGTGCCCATGTGCATTGCCGTGGTGGATGAATCAGGTAGCTTAATAGCTTTTGAACGTATGGATGGCGGTAAAATACATAGTATTACCATCGCACAAGATAAAGCATTCACCGCAGCATCTGCGCGTAAAGGTACCCATGAGTTTAATAAGGCCTGTATTCCTGGCCATAAAAATAATCTCTTTGGTATTCATACCGCGCTTGGTGGCCGTATGTGTATTGTTGGTGGCGGTTTACCCATTACCTTTAATGGCAAAGTTGTCGGAGGTATTGGTGTCAGTTCAGGATCGCCTGAGCAAGATTTAGGCTGTGCGCAAGCTGGAGCTGATGCTTTTAGTAATACTTATGCTTAACTAAATCGTCAGCTTCAATATGCATTTTTCAGCTAAATAATCACCAAGAATAAGAAGCAGTCATCACTTGTTATCATCAGGGTTGGACTGTTTCTTTTTTTTATGTCGCTTTATTTGCCACATAATTCCCCAGACAACTGAGATGATAAAAGCCATTAGACCTACACCGGTAGGCTCGCCCATAATGATAAAAAATAAAGCCCCAAAAAAAGCACTCAGTGAAATAGCTACCAGCAAATACCCGAACATTTATTTCTCCATTATTTTCACAACAAACAAATACTTACTTAAATAAGCATTTTCCTTAGCCTACCAACCTTTAATGTATAAGCTAGCTAATTATAGTTTTGTTTTTAATGATTGCATACCTTACAATTTAGACTTTAATTCAATAAACAATTTGGAAGTGTCTTAGTGCGACTATCTTCAAACAAAATCAAAGCTATTATCGCCATAGTTTTACTTATTATTATTGCTTCAGTAATCTACACTGTCACACAAAAGGAAGAAGAGCTTCCTAAAATGACGGTACAAGAGAAAAAAGCAAGATTCAAATCCCTAATAGTTCCAGCAGTTGACGCCGTTTACGCTAAGTTAATGACCAGATACGAAGACGTTAAAACAACCCTTGACGCTGGTGGCAGTAACGCTAACATCGAAGCACTAAAAGTAGAATACAAAGCAACCACTGATGCTGAATTATTGATGGCACTTAAGCCTCATCCCAAAAGTATTGCCATTGCACAAGCAGCCATGGAAAGCTCTTGGGCGACTTCACGCTTCTTTAGAGTCGCTTACAATATATTTGGTGTTTGGTCTTTTGACGAAGATGAGCCTAGAGTTTCAGCGTTGAAAAAACGTGGCGACAAAACTATTTGGGTTAAAAAGTACGACTCTGTTGAAGCTGCTGTTGAAGATTATTACCGCACTTTAGGTCGCAGTAGTGCTTTTGCTGAGTTTAGACAAACGAGAATGGAAACAAATGACCCATTTGTACTAGTGACTAAATTAGATCGTTACTCTGAAAAAGGTGCTCTTTACGGCGAAGAACTAACATCGATTATCAAGTTCAACAAATTTGATAAATACGACGCCAAGTAAGCGTAAGTCATAGTATAAAAGCAGCTATTTAGCTGCCTTTATACCCTATAAAAATGGTACATATAAAAGGATTGTTATGTCTAAGAAGATTGCAGTTTTACTTTTTCTTATCGTAATTTATTTCGCCTCTAATTCCAGTTATTCCCTAATTAACTTATTATCTGAACCAGAAAGTGAGTCAAAAGAGAAGATAGTAGAGCTCACCAAAACTTATACTCCTCAGCTGTGGACTGATTTTAAAATATTAGCTATTGATGCTGAACTTTGCTCTTTAAAAGGTAAAGATATTTTAGAATCATTAAGCTTTAAGTCCATAAGAAGAAACCTTAAATACGATAAAGCTAAATATACTTATGGTAAGTTTAATAACAACCAAGTATCAATTACTTGTGCAAAACTTGAAGACCAAACTTTTGTTTATACCTCAGTAGCGGGACCTGATGCTGAGATTGTTGAGCGTTTAAGAAATGAGATAGTACAAAAGCTTTAATCAGTTAACATTATCTAACTAGAAGGCTTAGCTACCAAGACTAAGCTATAAAAATAAAACGCCGATTTTCCTGGATAAGTCGGCTTTATAACTATTTACACTGATAACCTTTACCAAAGCTCTTTTATCAATGATATTTTATTCTCGGTAAAGCCAAAAATAACAAGTAGTGGCTCTGTCGGTTGCCATATACCATCGGCTTGAATGGTTCCATGTGAGTATTCAATAGCCATATAGTTTTTACCCGAAATACTATTGAGCACACGAATCTCATTACTTTTGTTGTTTTGATATGCACCGCGATCAAGATTGCGAATAAAAGCTTTACGCCATGAATCCTTGTTAAAATTAGCCTGATATTCAACATGAATATAGTTAACGTCCTCGTGGGTAACGTTCAAAAGAATATCGATATCTGCACTACTAGAGCCTTTTCTGGCTATTTTATCTAACGCTTTAAAATATGAGTTAACCAGCTCTAGCTGACAAGTTGACTCACAACTTGAAGCAAACGTTGTACTGGCGAACGTTAAACAAAACAATACCACCCCGACGATTAAAATATTTTTCATGACTTCTCCTTTAGTTAATGTTTTAGTGTAATTTGCTGTGAGCTATTTTGAAGAGCACTTGCCGCTGCCTACCTTATTAACGTTACACAAAATGCTTTTTTACTTAGCCAGTAATTTTATTTTCTTGATCACATTGACTGAATCAGGCGCTAACTTCAGAGCCGTTTGGTAGCACTTCAACGCTTTTTCTTTATTACCCATCGCTTGCCATATTCCTGCCAAGCTACTCCATGCTTTAGCAGACTCTGGGAACTTTGAGGTTAATAGTTCAAAGGCGGGTAGTGATGCCGGTAAACCTGCCGAATATCTAACACCGTATGCGTTATACCAAATAAAATATTCAATGGCAGATTGCTCACCATTAAAGACCTTACTTAAATCTGCATAGACAGCTGGTAAGTTTTTACTATCTTGAGCTAATACTGCCGAAATTAATCGTTGAGAAAGGTGCGCCATTTTAAATTGCTCGGCATCGACTATAGCCATTACGCTATCAGCTAAGATATCGGTCCAGACACTATTTGCATTACCATTGGTCAGATAAGCAAGAGTATAATTATCTCGACTAGGATCATTGCTAAAATAATGTCGTATTTTCACTCTATTGCCGCCATCATGACCTATCTGGTGATAACCATCTCTTTTTTCATATTCAAAACCAAAAGCATATTCACCTTGCTGACCATTAAGTAACGCCATCGGCTGTTGCAATTGCTGTAAACTCTCTGGAGAAACAAGTTTTCCCGTAACTAAAGCAGTGATAAAGGTGCTCAAGTCTGTGGCAGTACTATAGAGTCCTGAATGAGCATAAGTATATTCAGGCCAATCTATATCGTTATTTTTGAGTAAAACGCCATCTTTACCTTGATAACTACTGACCATACTTGTCATCACCGCTTTAGCACTGGCATGACCGGTATTTTCTAGCCCTAGTGGCTTGATAATAAGCTCTTCAACTAAGGTTTGATAAGGCTTCCCTGTCTGGGTTTCTAAAATTGCCGATAAAATAAGAAAATTGGTATTGTTGTAGCGATTTTCAGTGCCCATTGCAAAGTGCTCTGGCTTTAGTGCTAATGATAAAAACACCGCTTTTTTGCTAGCTAAAAAATGGCCATTCTTCATAGCGATATCAAAGTAACGTGGAAGACCTGAGGTATGATTTAAGGCATGTTCTACGGTAATTTCCTGCCAATGCTTAGGCAAATAAGGTAAATAGAAACGAATTGATTTTTTTATATCTATCTTAGCGTTCTCAACAAAATACATTACTAAGACACTGGTGAATAACTTAGTCACAGAGTAACTAGGAAACAGGTGTTTATCAGAAATCGACACCGAGAGTTCCTTGTTAGCAAAACCCTGCTTCCCCTGATAAATAAGTTTATTATTTTTCAGTATTTGTACCGATTGACCAACAACACCGTACCTCTGCGTATTGAGCGTTAACTGCTGGTCAAGTTGCGCCTTTGTTAAGTCAGTTATTTTTTCATCCGCTTTTGATGAGTGAGAGATAATAAGAACAGTAACGAAAAAAATAATACAAAGCTTCATGTTGATCCTTTGAAAGTGTAGCTAACTACATTTACTTATAATGGCTTAATCACATGATTGCTAAATATATGCCAAAATCTAGAGCATTGTTTTATATGCCTTTAATATTTATGGGGCTTAAAAAAATATCATCATAGGGACAGCAGTCCCATTAAGGGGAATATTACTAAACACTGCAGTGAAAGCTATCAATTGGCGGCGAGTAATAACAGTTAGCAATAGCAGTGCTGAATTGAATCTTAACTATTAACTTAGCTCAGTAATTACTATATTTTCTTATCTTTAGCCAATGCCCAGTACAGGCCTTGTATGGCGGTAGTAGGAAAAGCCGTTTGATGATTAGCATCTGGTATTACCAATATTTTTGCCTTTAACTTTTCTTGCTGCCAAGAGAGTATTGTTTGATAAAAGCGCTGCGCATCTGCAACCATTTCATAGGAGCTTTCCAGCGCCTTACTTTCACGTTCACCAATAGCAATAAAGACATTAACATCAATAACACCCTGCTTTCCTGAAACCTTATCTGCGAGCGAAAATAGGAACTTATTATCAAACCAATAAGATGGGCTGCCTATGATATAATTTTTAAACATATCTGGCTTAGTCAACAAGATATAACTGCCAAATAAACCACCAAGAGAATTACCTATAAAGGTTCTCTGCTGAGCATCCACCCGATAGTTTGTCGCCATATAGTTAAAGACGTCTTTTTCGATAAACGTCATATGCTGCTGGGCACCACCTGTTTGTTTTTTCCATTTAACATTTTTTGAAGGCGTATAGTCTAATACTCGGCTCGCGTCTCCCTTTGAACCTTTTGCATAGGAAATACCGACGATAATTGCTTCTGCCATTTTACCGCTATTCATTGGATAACGAGTGGCACCGGAAACAATTTGAAAACTATACCAGGCATCAGTGAGATAAATTACCGGATATTTTTTGTCTATATTCTTGCTATAACTCTTGGGTAGCTTAATGAATAACGGATAAATACGTTTGCTATTGGTATCTCGCAGCTCTACTACTGAGCTTCTTGGGATCTCAAACGGCTGCGCTGCTATTGAAAGTGGAGAAAGCAGGACTAAAAATAGGATTACTACAAATAATGGCAAGCTAAATAACCTCTTTAAGTAAAATAAATAATTAACAAATGGCACTGATTACCGAGTGAAATTTTTATGTTAATTATTCACTGGTAAAGCTTCTATTGAGATTAAAATATCTCTAACGATGGCCTGCCGTTTATAAAGATCTTTCATTCGTTCTGGGGTATCAATATTTAAAGCGAAAAATACCGGACCGCTTGGCCACTCAACCCAACCGACCCACCAGCCGTGTTTACCTTGCCAGCCAGTTTTAGCGCGTAATATCCAGTTCTTTTGCGCTTCAGTCACCATGATATCTTTCACTAATAACTGATGTTCTACTTTAAAAGGCAATTCATTTTTATAAAGGTTTTCTAGAAATTCAATTTGTTCATAAGCTGAAATAGCAAGTTTGCCATCAATCCAATAACTGCCTTTTGGAGTACTAACATCTGTATTACCGTAAGCTATTTTCTTTAAGTAGTTAGCCGCCTTTTTCTCGCCAAGTTGCTCTGCGAATATGTCATAAACCCAGTACGCCGAGTTGCGCATCGCCGAACGTAAGTTCTGATCTTGATTATGCGGTGAATACCCTCTCTTTACACCATCCCAAGGGAATACTTGAAATTCATCTTTAACTAAGCCCGCATCTAATGCAAAAAGAGTGTGTGGAATTTTAAAAGTTGAGGCTGGAGAATAACGCTGCTCAGCTCGTTTTTGATTATAAACATAACTCTTGTTGTGGTTATTACGTTTATCAAGCACAACTATCGTACCCTTGGCATTATATTTTTTAAAATATTTTCCAAGAGCTGCATGTACATTTTCATCTTTAAGTGATGTTTTTGCTTGAGAAGTAGGGCTAATAGCCAAACTTGCGATTAACATAACAGCTGTTAAGGCTACAGATTGAAGTATTGATGTCTTTTTCATGAATAACTGATTAATGAGGAAATTGGACGAATAAATATAATACGGAAAAGTCATTAGTAAGAGAAATACTAATCTGTAACAAAAATGCCTGCAATGACGAGGTTAAAATTTACCGCATTAGAGTATTTATGGTGCGTCAAAACACATCAACCATAACAATAGTCAATTTAACCAAATCGATGGTCAATTCAACCACTTAATCGCATGAGATATTTATCTTTGATAATATAGATTATTTCACCTTCAAATAAAAAGTTTAATTATCAATGGATTAAAATATTTTTCATCACTGGCACAGCACTTGTAATAGTCTAATTAACAATAAGAAAATAACGATAAATATGAGCGAAATAGGAATGTTTCGTCAACTACAACACTTGGAGAATACCATGACTACAATTAAAACAACTCTTATCGCATTAGCTACAGCAGTTCCAGCATTAGCTTTGAGCTTACCAAGCCAAGCCGCTACTACACCATATATAAACAGTGCATTAGTTGAAGTCTGTAAAGCTGCACAAAGTAATAAAGTAATTGAATTGAAATCAGCAATGAAATCTCACCGCTTACAGAATAAGACTGTAGCGCTAAAGGTTATGTGTAATGGTGATGATATTATTACTTTTGCAGAGAAAAGAGGCGCAACAAAAACAGCGGCTAAATTACAGAAAAGTCTTGGTGGTGTAAGTATTACTGATGTAGCGCAGACTGAAAAAATCAATGTAACTTTTACCGAGTCATAATTTAAGTCATAGCTTAAGTCATAGTTATATGCGTAAAAATAGCACTTAATTCAAGTTAATTAAGTGCTATTTTTTATTCACCAACAAAGGCTGATGAATCTAAGGTAAAAGAAGCATCTACCTGCCCTTTCATACATAAAGGTCCATAGGGGTAAGTTTCAGTATAGTAATAGCCATAATTACCATAAACATCTGTCATACCGTTGCATTCATCAAGATCACCAAGCCCTGCTTGATAATACCAATCTTCAACAAACAAACCGCGAACATGAGTCGTTATGGATGGCGCTGTTATACTTGAGCCTTGTGGCGTTTCACGCTCAGTCGAAAAAGTTGTCCAACTTGATCTAGCCTTTTTTAGTTCACCCGTTTGTGCATCATAAAAATAATGTCCATAAATTGGATAACCGTCTGGCGCAAAGCCAACCACAGGTGAGCCGCTCGGATCTACTTCATCAGAATTTGGCGTTAAAGTTCCCTCAATGGCAAGATGAGATAGACCTTCATTATCACCATGATAATGATACCTGCCATCAAAGGCATGACCAGAAAATTCATCTAAGGTCACTGTATTGCCATTATTTGCAGGCACGGCATACCAATCAGCATTTAAACCACATTGTGTTCTCGTACCAAGACCAATATTTAATGGCGCATTAATATCAGGGTGATAACAAAATGCTGAGTCCATATCTAAATCAACACCATTAAGCAAAATGCCGTTAAGCGTTAACATGCCCGCTCTTTTTTGCACATAAGTTGCCGTTGTTTGCTGCTCAGGAAAGCGCGGCACAGTTAATATGTAAGCTTGACTATTGGCTTGTACTTGTGTGGCAAAGTCTTTGCCTGTGGTAGTAGCACCACCTACATCATGATTAGGAATATTATTACTGGAAAAGGTGCAGTGGGAAGCATTCGCTGTGACTGTTAACTGACTATCGAGTAAGACATTTTTTTGTATATCAACAATGTTAGCGACATAATTACCGACATATTCAGCACAATCAGGATGTCTATTGGTTAAGGTTAAATAAGAAATATCACCTTCACTATTCTTAGTCACATTATTGTCAGGTATAACTGGCTTAGGTGCGGGAGAAGGCTCTATGATGGGTTCAGGCTCGATGAAATTAGGGGATGTTTCAGAGCCTCCACAAGCAGTCAGCATCAACACCATAGCAGTGCAAACAAGGGTAGATTTTTTAGTACTTGGCTTAGATGTTGGCAACATTATCGAGAACAACTTTCGGAAGGTTATAATATTAGCTTACGTTGATTGCCATCAGCTTGAAATGTTCATTCAGGTAAAGTTGTGTAAAGATAGCAGCGCTACTATCAAGGGTAGATATGTAGCTTAGTCATTATAAATTAATATAAAAATCCATAGGGCAGCAAATAAATGAAAAATTGGTTCAAACAAGTTAGCTTTTTTGTCCTAGCCTTTCTTGTACTCAGCTTTATTGTTGATGCTTGGCGAACTAAGGATATTGATGGGCAAGCACTGCCGTCCTTAACAGGTATGACAATCCATAACGAATTGGTAGATTTAAAAGCATTAAGCTTTGAGCAGCCAGTGTTAGTGTATTTTTGGGGAACATGGTGTCCTGTTTGTTCAGTGGTAAGTCCATCGGTCAATACACTTTCTCAGCATTATCCCGTTTACAGTGTCGCCATGCAATCAGGTGACAATACAACGTTAAAGGCTTATATGAGCAGCGAAGATTATCAGTTTGAGGTGCTCAATGATGATGACAATAAAATAGCAAGCTCATTAGGCGTACAAGTGACACCTTTAGTCATGGTTATTCATCAAGGTGAACTGGTTAATTACACCACAGGTTATGTCAGCTTATTTGGATTGTGGTGGCGGATTGCTTGGGCAAGTTGGTAACTGCTTTTTCAGTCAAATAAAAAACCTTGTATTAAATCAATTTGGACTCTACCCCACCATAAATATCGATGGCAAATCCTCGTTGTTGAGCATAGCTTTTCGGGGTTAGGTCTAATTGTTGTTTTAAATACCGAATAAGATGGGGTTGATCACTAAAGCCAAATTGATAAGCAATATCAAGCCAGTCTATTTCGCTGGCTGGACGTTGGTAAAGATATTCCAAAATCGCTTCAAGCTTATTCATTGATTGGCATTGCTTTAGCGTTAAGCCAGTCACTTTTAAAAAGCTACGCTCTACTGTTCGCTGTGAACAAGCTAGCGCTTCGCCTAAGTCGTTAATGGGTTTCTCTGTCAATAAAGGTAATACACGCCTAGTGAGCTCGCTGTGTTTGTCCTCCAAACAATCAGTTAACATTGGCAGCAATAGCTCATCTAACAGAGTACAACACTTATCAGCAGATGTGCTTGCTGTACCTAACAGTGTGTCGTTAGTCATCAGACTATTTCCTTGGATCAGATCAAAAGGTATTGGCTGCACAGTGTCTAGCAATGCTTGAGCAAAGTTGAATTGATTCAAGGAATATAATGCCCCCACTTTGAATTTAATGCCGATACATGAATATGTCTTGCCGTGCTCTAATTCGACAGTGTTACAATACGGATAAAGCCAGTGATTGCCCTTACCTTGATAGACGATACTGTCAGCTTCAGACTTGATTTGATAATGATAAGTTTGCTGTGCTGGCATAAGTAGTAGATGTGCACAGGGATCAGGGTTTAGTTTTGGTCGCTCTACGGCCTCAGTTTCTTTTTCAAGATACCAATAGCATTCGATATATTTAGCAACTACTGATAATTTAGGCGGCTTCAACCAACGTATCATCACACTCTCCAAGAAAACACTTTAGCTATATTTTGGGCGTATCAAAGTATCTCTTTATACAGACTTAAATTCAAACTGCACAATACGATTTGCCGAAACAAAGCCTGCATTAACAATAGCTTTTTGTGCGGCTATATTGGAATTTTCTGTAGAGCACATTGACTGTAAACCTTTACTCGAGGCATTTTTTTTCAAATAACTTAATACCTGAGTAGCAATGCCTTGGCCACGCACTGATTGAGCAACAATAACACCTAAATCTGCATGCCCTGTTTGATAGTCATCAAATAATCGACACTCTCCTGCAGCCAGTAGTTCACCTTCACACCAGTAGCCAAACAACTCATTACGTTGAATTAAATTGCTGTAGTAACCACTAAGCCAGGCTTCAGGTGCGCCGATATTTGCCATAGCAAATTGCACTAGTTCATTGAGTTGTTGTTCAGTAACAAGCTGCATTGCAATTGGCTCAAAATGCTTAATTGAAAGCGTATCCACTTGCTTGTACATCAAGGCATGCACTTTAAATGTTGATGAGTTATCTAAACATAATGATAAATAAGCAGGCTCTGCTGTACTAACAAAAGCGCCCTTAACTTCTCCAACTACCTGACTAGTTTGCTGTGTTATTAGAGTAAAAAGTGCCTCTGCGCTAGTTTCAGGATTCGCTTCAAGATGAAATTGCAGTAAATAACCCTCATTATTAATACAGCAAAAGCCTACTAACCCTTTATTAATATAGAAACCAAAGTGTGTTGCCATGGGTACAAAACCAAAGTGCCACATACCATCGAGTGGTGCAGTCGATTTTTCAAAATACGTTTTTTTCAATGATTCTAATTCGCTAAGAGAATCAATTTTTTCAATGTTTAACATGGCTTTGTCCCTAATTTTATCGTGGAAGAACAGCTCACTTTAATTGTATTGAGTTGCTTTATTGTTATGTGATTAAGAATAAATACTTAACCATAAGAAAGATTGAACAAAAGCGACAACAGCTTAAGCCCTGCAAAGTAGCCCTTTTCTCCAAATGAGAATTGCTATTGCTTACATGCCTAATATATAGACTTGCTAGTTAAATAACGTACAATGAATCATCATTTTTAAAAGGACATAATATAATGAAAACAATAAGTAAGTATTGCCAAGCAGTGCTTTTCCCCCTATTCCTCTCGAGCACTTTTTTGGTCGCCGCCGAACCAAGTAAATCTAACAAAACGACTGTTAGCCAAGAACAACACGGAAAGCTTATTTGGGCCGATTTATATACTGGTGACGTTAGCGCCTCATTAGATTTTTACACCAAGACTTTTGGTTGGTCTGTGAAAGAATTTGATAAGGATAATGCTAAATACCATTTACTTTATGATGGTGAAAAACCAATAGCCGGAGTTTTAGAACGCCCTGCTCATCGAAATAAAACTGAAAATGCACTTTGGATAGGTAGTATTGCCACTGAAAATGTACAAACAGTTGTTAACAATGCCACCAAAAATAATGCGACCATTATTCTTCAACCACATGATTTTGCTCTTTATGGAAAACGCGCTGTCATTGCTGATCCACAAGGTGGAATTATTGGCTTACTGGATATTGATGCTAATAATAAGGCACATCAAAAAATCAGTAACAAATGGGACTGGGCGCAGTTATTTAGTATCAACACCAACAAAGCCGCAGCCTTTTATCAAAATAGCTTTAATTACCGTATTGAAAAGGTCACACCTCAGCAAACTAGCCTGTATTTAATACAACAAGATGAAATAATGGCGAGCATTGTTAAGTTACCCACCTCATTTGAACAGCGAGACCGCTGGGTTAACTTTGTTACTGTGAAAAATTTAACAAAAACGCTAACGACAGCAACACAAAGTGGCGCTGAAATTATTCATCAACCCAAAGATGAAACATTCGCAATTATTGCCGATCCAAATGGTGCTCTTCTTGGGCTAACTGAGCAGGAGAGTGAATCATGAAATTCATTAAAATAGCGTTTATCTCTCTTAGTGTCTTACTTACTGGTATCACTTTAACTGGCTGTGAAAATACTCAGGTAAGTGGCTCAATGAGTTATGGCATGGGTATAGGGGGAGGTTACCCTATGTATTACGGCTCAGGTTATCATCATAGATCTACTGTAGTTGTGGTAAAGCCACCAAGAAAGAATAGATCAAGACCCGTTCGTTCAAAAAGAAGATAAGGTAAAACGCTAGCTTTCTTATGCGAAGCTAGCGTTTTATTCATATAGAAAACGATAATTCAGAGATATTAACCCTAAGGACATATAATGAAAAAGCATACACTTATTACTAGCTTTGTTTTATTTAGCCTGATTTCTTTCAATACTTTTGCTGAAGAAAAAGCTGTGCAAGATATGTCGGATCCTTTGGCGATATATACTCAGGCAGGTGTTGGCACAACAAACAAGGGTATAAACATCAAAGTAGGAAAAAGCTATGATCCTGGTACGCCAAAAACTATGGCGATGAATGTGCTTGAGATAAAGGGCGCTTTGGGGGAAAGCTTAGGTTGGGATAACGATGATTTTATAGATAATTCAGTGGATTCATTTCGGCGTAGAAATTTAAAAGTTGATATGACCAATGGTCGAGGTAGCCAAATTGATTTTAACTATAATTTTGATAAAAA
>PJEL010002843.1_pt1 | contig 15416 bp, 10 predicted proteins | sample 1853271 | NCBI WGS metagenome assembly PJEL01 (sample SAMN08108733, study PRJNA415343) | Invertebrate metagenome, whole genome shotgun sequencing project. | host: Globobulimina | place: Sweden: Gullmar Fjord | collected 2015-08 | reverse complement strand
AAAATAAAAAGCAGGGTTCTGCCAACATACTGTCTTCAGGTAACAGTTACCATGAGGGAGTTAAAGCATCAAAGAGCACGGACATTGAAATATCAGACATTAAAGTAACAGCCGGCGGAATCTCATTATCAAGCAGCGGAGATGCCGGATATCTTGAAGGAATCGAAAATGCACTGAAACAGTCAATTATTGAAAAACTGGGAGACATGAAAGACCAGGTGCTGGTTGATACGGTTGATGATGGTGTGCGGATACAGATGATCGACAAGAAAGGCAGTGAAATGTTTGAGATAGGGAGCAATCGTCTGACGTCCAAAGCAAAGGAAGTCCTGAAGGTAATCAGCGGCAATATAAACAAGCTTCCCAATAAGGTAATTATAGAAGGCCATACTGATTCAATCCCCTATTCGGGAAAGGACTACAGCAACTGGGAACTCTCTACTGAGCGTGCATCGTCATCGAGGAGGCAACTCGAGGCCAATGGTCTTGCCCCGGACCGCATTATTCGTGTTGCGGGTTATGCAGACACTGATCCTCTGATAAAGGACAATCCGGCTGATCCTCAAAACCGGCGGATCAGTATTACCCTGAAAACATTACTTGCAACTGACAAAGAGACATCTGAAAAAGATCTTCAGCCAAAGAAAAAAGATATGAATCTGCCGGAACTGGTTATACCTGGCAAAAGAAGACCGGATACAAAGAAGAAGCATATACCTTATGAACTTAAAAAGAAGGATACGTCCATTAAAAAGAGTCCGATTAACGAAACAGCCGCTGATACTGCTGAAAAAGAAGAGAGCTGGAGTCCGGTACTCAATGATGAAAGCAAGACTCCATTCATTAAAGAAGAATGGTCCCCGGTTATTGATCCGGATAAAGAAAGCAGCAAGTCCGATAGTAAGGATTGGTTCAAAAAAGCTTTAGCAAGTAAAAATAAAGCTGCTCAAAATAAACAGATTAAAAAAGCCGTAAAACCGGTTAATCCCATACTGGAAGATATTAAGAAGAAGGAAGCTATGAAATCTTCCGCTAAAGGAGATTCAGGACAGTCTCGAAACAGATCTGCTTCCACTGAAAATAAGAAACAGGTTTCCGCTAAACCGTTGAAGAAGCTTGCTCCACTTATAGTTAGAGAAGAGAGTGAATCAGAAAAACAGCAAGCTGGAAATGATAATTGGAATCCGATCGTTAAGGATAAGTCATGGGCCCCTGTAATGAACAAAAACTCCTGGAATCCTGTCCTGGATAACAACTAATTGAAGTCTGTAAATAAACTTCTGTTTTTTTGTCATGACCGAAGTCAGTAATCGGGCATCCAGAACCTGCTTAAAAGAATGGATTCCCGATTAAGGATTTCGGGAATGACGAACCGATAAAACGAGTTTATAGACAGACACTATTTAATAACAGGAAGTTTTATTGTAAATGAGGTGCCCTTGCCTGCTTCGCTCTTTGCTTCAATTGTGCCTCCCTGCTCTGCAATAATACCGTGGGCGATCGAGAGTCCCAGTCCAGTGCCTTTGTTGACCGGTTTTGTCGTAAAGAAAGGATCAAATATTTTCGGCAATATGTCCTGTGGTATACCATTGCCATTGTCTGAGACTTTTATTAAAATATTCTTTGATTTCTTTCTGAATGACGTACTGAATTCAATCCTTCCACGCCTGTCCGTATCCGCAATTGCCTGTTCTGCATTGATTATGAGATTCAGCACTATCTGTTGAATCTGTTGATGGTCGACTGAAACAAAAGGTACTTCCTCATAGTTTTTCACTATCTCTATATTGGTAGACTTAAGCCAGTATTCATGGAGTTCAACAGTCCGGTCAATAATGTCATTTATATTTTCAGGGTTTTTTATTGCAGAACTCTGGCGTGAAAATGTCAGCATGTTTTCAACTATTCTCTTACATCTCAGAGCAGAATCATAAATGTTCTTTAGATATTTACTCATTGTTTCATCCGGCTGCTTCATAAGAAGCATTTCGGTGTATCCTATTATTCCTGTAAGGGGATTATTGATCTCATGAGCTACGCCGGAAGTAAGAGTACCAAGGGATGAAAGTTTATCCAGGTGGTATATCTGGTCCTTTAAACGTCTGGTCTCTGTAATGTCCTTTAAAATGTAAACAACAGCCCTGTGTTTGTCATGAGAGATCGGGAAGTAACTGATCAGATAAATTGATCCGTTTATCTGTCTCTCGATTGTACTTGGAGCAAGCTTATCTCCTTTTTTTGCCGGGACACACCACTCATGAGGTTTGTTCATCTCGAACAGTTCGTAGTAGGGCTTCATTATAATATCAGCCGGCTCCTTTGAAAAGAGGTCCGAGAATGCCTTGTTAGTTCTCAATATCCTGTATTTGCTGTCAATAACAAACAGATAATCGGTTATTGAGTCAATTATGTTCTGCCACCATTTATGACTTTTATATATTTGTTTGAAAAGCAGTGAATGCCTGTACTGCTCTTCATCTGACTTACCGATGACACTCAGTGTCCTGCGTATCTTCTTATATGCGCTTAACAATGAATCAGGATATTTGCTGTCCTTTATAACATAGTCGTATGCACCTTCTTTTATCGCTTCAGCTGCCATCAACTCTTCCCCCTTTTCGATGAGGGCTACGGCAGGTGCAGTCGTATTTCTCTTTACCAGTTCTTTCAGGAAGTTCAGGCTTATTTTTGATTGTCCAAAATCAATAAAGATAATATCTATTTTTTCATTGAGAAGTATTGTAAGGGCAGGTTTTGAACTTTCAGCTTTTATCAGATCAAGCGGAACATTTTCTGGACCAAATGTTTGCTCGAACAGTCCGATGTCTTTTTTGCTTTTGCTTATCAAAAGTGCTTTCAGGGCAGCTCTCTTTTTTGTCATAGAGGTTCTTTCTGGCTTTCAGATTCATTCATAATAACTATATCAACTCTCCTGTTTTTCGATCTGCCTTCGGCTGTATCGTTTGATGCCACAGGCTTATATGAAGAATAACCGCTTGTAGATATTCTTCCAGGCTTAATACCATGTTTTCCTACAAAATACTTCGCTACATTTATTGCTCTTGATGCTGACAGTTCCCAGTTTGAGGGATATTTATCAGTGCCTATAGGAATATTGTCTGTATGGCCTTCTATCCTTATCATATTCTTATACTTGCTTACAGCAAGAAACACTTTATCAAGCACCCCTTTCGAGCTCTCCTTCAGATCTGCCGAACCTGTCTCAAAAAAGAATTTATCCACGATAGATATTATAACACCCCTCCCCTCTCTTCTGACATCTATACCTCCCTTTGATTTTGAAATCAGTACACCCATCACTTCCCGGATGTCTGATTCCAGTTCAACGTTTGTCGGAATAAATATCTGTACACCTTCTATAACAGAAAAAGAATTTCCTCTTGAGCCGGTGATATGGAATGCTGTCCTCATCGAATCTACAAACTTCCCAAGCTTGTCCGTATCGACGTTACTTATAGCATACATTGCCGTAAAGAAGCAAAACAGGAGTGTAACAAAGTCAGCATACGGAACCATCCAGCGGTCAACATTTTCTTCCTCTTCAACTTTCCTGCGTCTCCTCCGCATAGTTCGCAATTCTTATTTCGTAATTCGTGGTTTTTGATTCGTAATTTGTAATTCGTAATTTGTAATTGTCATTCACTCTTTACCCGAAAGGTATGAATTAAGATGTTCCCTGAGATAAAAAGGGTTTCGACCTGCCTGAATGCCTATAACTCCGTCAATTATCATTTCCCTTAATGATATTTCATGTTTTGTATTATTCATCATTCTCTTTGCTATTGGAATTAATATCAGGTTAGCAGAGGCCACACCATATATCGTTGCAACAAATGCAATTGCAATCCCCGAGCCCAGCCTTGTCGGATCACTCAGGTTTTCCATTACATGAATCAATCCCAGGACAGCTCCAATGATTCCTATTGTTGGAGCAAAACCACCTGCAGACTGGAAAACCCCTGCAGCCCTGTTCCTTTCTTCTTCAAATGTCCGGTTATCCTGCTCCAGGGCATTATAAATAATTTCAGGTTCAACACCGTCAACTACAAGTCCTAAAGCCCGCCTGAAAAAACCATATTTTATAAATGATATTTCTGTGTCAAGAGATAAAACACCGCTCTTCCTCGCCTTGGTTGAAAGGTTTATAATATCATTTACGATGGAGTAATCTTTGGGCAGGTTGCTCTTATTGATAAAGACTTCCTTTAGAAGCCTTAAAGCGAGCATAATGTCACTCAGTGAAAAACTCAGGATAGTCGCTCCCAGGGTCCCCCCGAAGACGATCAATGCCGCTGAGCCCTGCATAATGGAATCCAGTCGTCCGCCTTCTATCAGATTGCCGCCGAGAACAGCAGTGATACCAAGCAATATTCCTGTAATGCTTGTTTTGTTCATTCCTTCGCTTCTTTAAATTTTCTTATTGTCTCTCTTTGATGTGATAACGTGTACTGGACTATTTCATTCCTCACCGACTCTCCCATATTCAGATACTTCAGGCAGACCTCATACTTGCTGCCGTCAAGCTTTTTCACTCTTTTAGCTTCACCGTATGCAAACACGGCAACAGGAGGATACGTCGGAAGCAGCAGTTTTATTTCCAGAATATCCTTAATTTTCACAGGCTGGTTTACAACAAACTTGATACCCGATGCACTGATATTTACGAGTTTCTTTTCAGCTGACAGCAGACCTTCTTTCTCAAGCATAAAGTGATTGATGATGAAATCAACTTTAGTCTTTAGTTCAGATATCATGTCATATAGTTTTTTATTGCCCTGGCTTTCCATTCCATTGCCGTAACTATTGTAATTTGGCTTATCAGGATTAAGATTGGGTGTGTCCTGATCGCTCATTAGCGGAAGTGCCCTTGAGCTTTGAAGGGCTTCACGGTATTTCTCACTGTCCTCATCATCGATTGCAACAGGATTTGCAACAACAGAAATCACATCGTCTATTCTGAAATAACTCCTTTTCTCTTCCTCTTTATTGTTCGCTTTTTTTTCAACTGCCATACTCTTTCTCCTTACTTATTTTTATTCAGTGAGCATTCCGTTATCTCAGATTATTTTCTTCTGTCACATATCATTATCTGCAAGTAAATCACTATCTTTAAGTTCATTAATGAGAGCACTGTATTTTTTTACGTCTTCACTTAGCATCTTTTTTTCTTCTACCAGTGTATTTCCGTCCGCAGCAGCAGTATCATTATTTTCGGAGTTCGCTGCTTTCTTTTTAGATGCTCTTTTTGCTGCACCATCTCTGTCATTTTTGAGCATTTTCATTGCTTCAAGATTTCGGTACATTTCCTTAAGGTAATATGAGAGCTTCTGATTCTCTTCAAGAAGGTTTGACATTCTGAACGCATTCCGCACAACAAGCAGTAACTGCTGCATAACAAACGGCTTGACAACATAATCATAGGCCCCCTCCCTCATTGCCTCAAGAGCTGTATCAAGTGTGCCGTAAGCTGTAAGCAGCACAACAGCAATGTCCGGATCCGTACGTACAGCAGCCCTCAAAACTTCCATTCCATCGGCACCGGGCATCCTCAAATCAGTGAGTACCAGCTTGATGTCCTCAAGTCTGAGCAGTTTAATTGCTTCAATACCGTCATTCGCAACAACGACCGGGTACTTTTCCTCAGCAAGAAACTTTACAATAACGTCCCTGACCATTGCGTCATCTTCTGCAACAAGTATTTTAAAATCTCTCTTTTCCATTTATTATTTCTCCACGAATCTTATCGTTTTATAATTACCCGAAATTACAGTCAAATATGTGTTTCCTTTTTTATCGGAACTGACCAACTAAAACTTTATTAGTCGATTAAATAACTAGTCCTTTCATAAAACTAATCCTGCAAAACATAATGCAATTCCCTTGCCAATTTTCCAGATAAGTAAAATTAATAAGTCGAGGCATTTAACTTACTGTTTTTATTGGGTTAGTTCCATCTGCACATCTTTTTCACTACAATTGATTTTCAAGCGTATACTTGATAAGGTCAATATATTGACTATCCCTTTTGATTGCCCGGCTTCGTATTCCAGTATTAACCGGCCTGATATGCCCTTACTGCCTTTTTATTATCGTGAAGAGAGGATATATCTTTCAGGAGCGCTTCCTGCATATCCCGGACTGTATCAATATTGATTTTATTCGCGGCCATTATCTTTTTTATAATTAACCTGATTTCCTCACTCTTTTCCTCGCAGGAGCTCCATGATCCACCTTTATTTAATTTCTCCAATTTCTCAATAATGTCCGCTTTCAAAGACCCGTAATTTTCCATCCTGCAAACGTTGCGGTTTGCTATCTCGATCTGTTCTTTTTCAGTAATCTCAAGCAGCCTCTTATATAAAGGAATCATTAAATCATCATCGTTCTTCATTACTGTAACCCTTTCCCTTTTATCTGAAACTTTATTGACAATTATGCCTTTATCACAATTCTTGGTTCGTTCACTGGTTCAATGGAGGTTTCAGGAACATTGGCACCTGATGTTGCATTGTACGCCGAAGGCATATTCTGCTGGGTCTTATTATTGTCGGATATGCCGTTCCAGCCTTCCCTGACCGTATTTAAAAGACCGAGTATCTCTTCCAATTTATTTTTATCATTATTCAGATTTCCCCTGGTCAATTGAATGATCATGTAGTTATACAAATTTTCGAGATTCGTACTGATTTCTCCACCGTTGTCCTTGTCAAGACATGAATGCAAATATTCAATAATCTTTACTGTCTTTTCTACTAATAATGCTTTTTCCGGGATATTATTATTTACCTCAAGCTCATTAATTGCAGACTTGAGAAAACGTATTGCTCCGTCATAGAGCATTAAAACTGTTTTTTCAGGTGAAGCAGATGATATCTGGGCTTCCCTGTATTGTGACATGCTGGATTTTGACATTGACTATCCTCCTTGAAAGTCATTCAACTTTATGGATATTTACTTAAATTGATTCTAAGTATTAATTAATTAAATTCTCCTACTTTTGGTATGGTTGAGAGAGTATTTGTGATAAAATCCGATAAGATATTAAATTCCGTCATCAACACTTCAAGCCTGTTGAACTCTTGCAGCAGTCTTTCTTCCCTGTCTAGCAGCCTCTGCTCCATAATAGATATTCTGTCTTTTATATCATCTATTGAATCCTTTATCGAATCTTCTTTTGCCACCAGAATTCCTTTATCAGAATCTATATAGGAATCCAAGATTGAAGGAAGGATATCCGCAATTCCACGGGAAACATTTATTGTACCGAACAAACCTGTCTGATTTGATGTAGAACTGATCACAAGACCTTCCTCCTCAAAACCGGCAGTTGCCGTCAGGGTGTTTCCTATTCCTACGGCTACATGATTGTTTATACTTCCTGCTATATCAACACCGACATCGCTTCTGTTTCCTGATGTGTCCCAGATCTGATTAGTGGCATTACCCTGGTCACTATTTACCTGAAACCATATATCCTTACCATAACTATCAGATTTAATTTTAAGAACTCCATTATTGTTAGATGCAGTAAGTGCAATACTCTTTGTGGCAAATGTACTGTTAAGAGATGTCACAATTGAGTTTATCGTTAAGCCTGCGGTCAGTGTGGCCGTAAATGCGGTTGTAGTTGCGTCTGTTTCTGAGTAATCATCTGAATATTTGAATATAAGTGTCTCATCACTTGCTAATGAAGTTGTTGAAAGGTCATTATCACCCGATAACTCAGCCTGCTCAGGTGCTGCTGAAATAGATATAGAGTATTTGCCGGCATTTGTGGCTGATGTTTTGCTTTCATATGTAATAGCTTGATCAGTAACAGTAGCTGCGCCTGTAAACAGCTTCGAAACATTATCCGGATCTGCATTTAAGGCAGTGGATAACGCGCCGGTCGCTAACTGTAATTCTCCAGTTTTATAGTCTGATGTAATACCTATCTGTGACAGGTTTGTATACGATTCTGAAGAGAGGCCGGGAATAGTACCTGAAATGGAGTTCTGTATCTTTCTCTGTATTGCAAGTAATGTTGGATCACCAATAAGCGGATTTGCCGTTCCTGCTTCAGGATTATAACTTAACTGCTCGTGAATAAATTCCATCAGACCATTATATGACTCAACAAATTCATCAATTGCCTCTATTGCTGCTGAACTGCTGGAAGTAACTGATAAGGTCAGTGTTTCAGTAGTATCAGCCTGAAGAAGGTCCAATGTCATGCCCTGAATCGCATCAGTGATAGTATTAGAACTTTTTACAATAGTTGCATTGTCTACGGTAATAACAGCATCTTTTGCTTCCTGCATTTCGGGATTAAAAACATCTATGTTGAATTTATCACCCACAGAAAGAGTTCCAGAGGTGCCAAGCAGGAGTTTAACCCGTCCGTTTGTGGAATTTGATATCTTTGCATCATCAATAAACATCCCGGCATCGAAGTCACTTACATCAGTACCACTATCTGCAACCGTTGAATCAACTGTATCATACCCGAGAACGCCGGCGGCTGTAGCACTGCTGTTAGACCAGTTAAAAGTAACTGAACTGCCAGTGCTATTTGTGGTAGTGAATTTTCTTGTTGCTGAATCGTATGTTACGGTATGTCCCGCTGAAACGGCATTCAGCTGTGTCTGTATTTCCGTGGCCAGGCTGCTGCCTGTATATGTTCCCTCCGAAAGAGTTACAGCCGCACCATTTCTGTATAACGTTTTATTTGTTGAATCGATAACTATATCGGCAGTACTGTCGGCGCCGCCGGTATTCACTGTTATCTCACTTGACCATGTTATACCGCCGTCAGTAGAGTATTGGTATTTTGCCCTGTCAGCAAGCGTCCCTGTAGTTGAACCGGCAGTTGTTACCTTTGCAATATAAGTCAAATTATCGGTCCCTGTATAATAATTGCCGCTGTTTGAATAAGCACTTCCTGAATAGGTGTTATCTGTATTTGCATAAACAGCTTCAATCTGCTTATTGGTAAAATCAAGATCTGTATCATTATCAGTGAAATATATGGTATTTGCCGAACCGGAATTGTCTGCTGTCAAAATAAGACGATAAGGATTCGAGCCTGTCCCGTCATTGACAATCGATGCTGTTACTCCTGCTGCTGCAGTATTAATAGAATCCCTTAATCCCTGCAGGGTAGTTGAACTGGTTATGCCAATTGTTTCAACCGCGCCACTGAGCCCGACTTTATAAGAAAAGCTGCCCGTAGCAGATGCAATCGCTGTTGAATTCTGGTCCACCCAACCCTGTGTACTCTTTTTACTTGATGTTGCAAGCTGGTTAACCTTTATTTCATGGTTGCCTACGTTTGCATCACTTGATGCAGTTACATTAAGAAGTTCAGTTCCGCCGGATGTCTTGGAAACAGAAGCCGAAATTGTATTGAATTTTTCTGGACCACTAAGTGACTTTAAGGCAGTATTGTATATTCCAAGCTTCGTTGAAAGTGAAAGAATAGACGAAATCTTTACTTCATAACCTGTCTGTCTGTTTTGAAGTAATGCAATTGGCCGTTGTTCAATTGCCATCATCTGGGAAATAAGGTCACCGGCGTTAATACCGGACATGATACCGCTTGATGCAACTCCTAATAAAGACATTAACTACCTCCCTGTAGTTCAATATTTATTAGACTTTATCTGTCTCAATTATCTTATCGGTATTTTCAATAATATCTTTAATATAAAACGAGATTAATTCGCTTTTTTTTATCATCCTGCAACTGCCTAATTTAAAAGGGTTACTAGGCTTATTGGGAGAGATGTTTAAAAAAAAACATGACTGTCCTGAAATTTAAAGACGCATTTTCAGCATTCACCAGTAGACATAACTTAACGCTCCGGTGTCCTGACAGTTAACTAATTCCTGGGCCGAAGCAGAAGAACTGCCCCGGCCCGGAATCTAAATCATACTAGTATTCAAGGTCGAGTATTACCGACTTAACGGCGCTCATTACCTGATTATTCATTTCACTCAGTTCTTTAAGATGAGCAGCAATTTTCAACATTTCCTTAGCAGGTACCTGTCGAACTATATCACCTGATTCCTCATCAACTATCTTGACAACCAATCTATCTGTCGTATCATCAACAGTGAAGTTCAGCTTGCGCTTTAAAAGCTGTCCAATATCATTTGCATCATTAACCGATGAATCTACCTCGGCCCTGGTTATAGCAACTGTCTTTTTTTGTGGTACTTCTATTGTTTCCCGGCTTTTTTCCTTGGCCTTATCATCTTTGGCAGCAGATGGTTCAGGGCGTTCAATTTTTACTCTTGCCGGATTTATACTGCTAATTTCCATTTTATTCCCCTCCTACCCCTATGTCTGGAAACGGGATAAGGGGACCAGCCCCTTATCCCTGATTCCAAATGTACTACTATCCGAGAAGCTGCAATGCCATCTGCGGCATGGTATTTGCCTGTGCCAGAATAGCAGTTGCTGCCTGAACCATTATCTGGTTTCTTGTGAATATTGCAGTCTCTGAAGCAAAGTCAGCATCCATGATACGACTGTTAGCTGCAGACATGTTCTCTGCTGCAATTTCAAGGTTAGAAACTGTAAATTCAAGTCTGTTCTGAACAGCACCAATCGCAGCTCTAGTTCCGGCAAGATCATCAAGGGCTGCATCAACTGTGAGTATTGCCGCTTCAGCATTGGCCTGAGTGTTTATGGATAAAGTGGCAACGTTGAAGCTCGCTGTGCTGGTAGCGATTGAATTTGAAGTATCCGTTGATTTTACCAAGTTGTTGGCTGCAGAAGTACCTGCATCGTACAGATCTGCGAGTGTACCGGAAAGTGTAATCTCTTCATCGTCATTCAGCTGTACTGTGGACCTGTAAACCGCAGTATTGTTTGTAAAGTCACCAGCAGTCATATTCAGATAACCGGTTGTTGTGGAGTCCTTCGTTGTTACGGTTATATTCCTGCCGTCAGCTGCTGTCAGGATGAGTTTGTTGTCTGTATTTGTTGTAGCTGTAACACCTGTTGAAGATGTGGCCTCATTGATAGCACTGACAAGGGCACCTGTACCATCATTAGCTGTCACTGTAGCTGCACCAATGTTTGTTCCATTGATATAGACATCACCGGAAGTAATTGTACCAGCTGCAATGGCGCCTCCGCCTGTTACATTGTTTTCCTGAGCAGTTGCTATAACTCCTGAGGAACTTGTTACAGCATTTATCGAAACTGCTTTTGCTACAGCACTGGACTGACCGTTGGCGCTAAGTACATCACCACCGGAAGTAGCAACAGATGCAATCAATGCACTCATTCCTACCAATCCAAATGCTGACATACCAGACTGCGTTGCTCCCAGTTCAAGATCTACGCCTTTGGAGGCCCTGATTCCCCATGTGCTCCCAATTGTAAAAGCAGAGACATTTGATATTTCGAGGGCATTGACAGAACTGACAATATCAGCGACTGCAGAAGCTGCTGTGGCAGTAGACATTGTGAAATTAATCACCTGGTTGTTAATCATGAAGCTAACAGCGCCTGAATTGTTAGCCTCAACATTGGCTACCAATGTGCTTGACATTACTTCAAGAACTGAATACTGATCATCAGCAGAAGCTGTGGCTGCTACGCCATAACCATTGACTTTCACTTCACTTGAACCAAAATTTGCATTTACTGCAGTTGTTGTACCATTAGCAATATCTGCTGCATACTCTGCTCTTCCACCGATTGATTTACCGCGGGCATCACCAATGGTAAATGTAATCTTCTGAGAGTAGTTAGCGCCAACCTGGAAGTACTTACTGGCGAATGAACCATCCAGGAGAGGACTGGTGTTGTATTCAGATGTGTTGGCCATCCTGGTTAATTCGGCAACGAGGTTATCAGACTCGTTGACCAGGTTATTACGGTCAGACTGTGTATTATCATCTGAAGCCGACTGAACCGCAAGTTCCCTCAGCCTGTGAAGGATGTTGGTCATTGTATTCATTCCACCTTCAGCAGTCTGTGTAAGAGTGATAGCGTTATTAGCGTTTCTTACTGCCTGCTGAAGACCTTTGACCTGTGAAGTCATTTTTGATGCAATTGCGAGACCAGCAGCATCATCTGAAGCTGAGTTGATTCTTAATCCTGATGAGAGTCTCTGAACTGATTTGCTCAACTTGCTTGCACTGCTACCCAAATTCCTCTGGGCGTTCATAGCTGCGATGTTACTGTTAATTACTAAACTCATTTTTTCCTCCTTGAAATCGTTTCAGCCATGGGTCATCATTGACCTGTGGCTTTTGGCATCCTTGCCATATTTAGCAGGCTAAAGCCCGCTTTTACTTCCTTAATGCATTTGGTCATGAAATCTTGTATTGCTAAAATAATATTTCTTTAACAATAAAGCTTTCTCTTAATCACTCCTTTCCTGACCATATTATTTCGTTCCTTTGAATTTCTTATCGGATGATTTTTAGAAATCTTTAGCCTTTTGTGAAAATATAATTTACTTAAACCTGTAAAGAATTATTCCAACAAAGTGTAAATACAGGGAATAGTCAAATAAGACAGGGGAGAATACTGCTCTAATTGATGTCTGTGTATAAACTGCTGTTTTTAATTTTGTCATTCCCGAAGTCCTTAATCGGGAATCCAGAAGCTGTTGAAAAGACTGGATACCCTCTCAACAGACTACGGGAATGACAGCTAAACAGCAACTAATTAAGAAATACCTTTTATGAATTATTTTAGGCAGTTGCTACAACCGTTCACGGAAATATTCAAGTCTTTCCCTGAATTAATTCGTAATTGATCACTGATCACTGATTACTATTTATATCAGCTTCTGCAAGCACCTCTTTATAAATAGCTGCAAGGTCATACTGAAGTGCCGGGCTGGCAACACCTTTCTGTAAAGCATTTTCGTAAAGAGCTGCTGCCTTATCTTTTTCTCCAAGACTCATATAGAGACCGGCCAGTTGCTGGTACAGTTCTGTTTCTTCGGGTGCCAGTTCTATTGCCTTTAGAAAAAACAACTCTGCTGGTTCAATATCATTGTTTTGGAATGATATTAAGCCGAGGTCCCGATAAAGTATGGGATTAGAAGGGTCAACTCCAATTGCTTTTTCAAAAGTGTCAAATGCATTTTCCGGATCATCCATCTTAAGATATGAATGTGCAAGACCATAATATGCTTCAACAATGCGCTTTTTATTATCTGTATGCTGCTCACTTTCAATAGCTTTGCTATATGCCGCTTCAGCTTTCTTAAAATCTTTTATTCTGAAATAAAAATATCCGGACTCGAGATCTGAACCATAGTTAGTCTCCGCATCTTTCATGATTTCTTTCATCTCACTTTTCTTTTCATTCCATTCCGATATATTCTTTTTACATTTCTTATGCAATTCCCTGACAGACAATTTATTATCCCTTTCAAGGTCCTGAATATCCGTTATTTTATCCAGTATTTCTAATGCCTTATAGTACCTGAACTGCTTCATATACATCTCGGCCAGATGTATATTTAATGCTTGAAGCCTGTTACCTTCCATATCTTTTGTATTCTGCCCGCCATTAATAGCGTCCTGCTCTGCCTCTATGGCTTTTTCAATATATTTAGCCGCCATGGATATGGCCGCACCATCCTTATACAGCATGGCTATCTTGAAATATTTTTTCTCTGTTTCTAAAGAATTATTCTCCAGGATTAAATGGACCTTTTTTTCTCTTTGCAGGGCGCTTATCAATTTGTCAAGCTGCTTATTGAAAAGTCTGCTTGCTTCAATAATCTCTACGTAGTATTTCTCTCCCCTTTCTATCTGTTTTGCATATCTTTCCCATTCATCATCAATTTCATCAATATCCTTTACTTGCTGCCTCGAAAGATACAATTCCAGAGCATAGTGATAAGCCGCTAACAGATCGAGCTTGGGGTTGCTTATTTTTTCAGAAAGTTTCCCTATCTTATCAATTATATTATGAAACTCATCGGATTCCTTCTTGCCGCTTTTTTCAAGTTTTCTTAATTTATCCATATATTTCACAATAGTCTTTGATCTGCTCTTTGTATTATGAAAAATGTCCCTTGCTTCTTTTACTGTATTTATCAAAGCATCAATGTCGTAATCAACAACATCCTGGGCTAATTCCGATAACAGTGAAAAAGTATCTATTTCATCAAGCTCATCGCAATATTCAGTTATGAAATCAGCAAGCCGCATATTTACAGCGCCTTCAATCAACAATCCTGCCTCTGTAGAATTTACAATTGTTTTATTACACTGTCGTATTTTATTTTCAAAACTTGTCTTAAAGATAAGGAACTGTTGAATTGCATAAGCATCTTCACCAAATATGTCGGTGACGGGGATAGACCCTTGAAGCTGCTTCAACCCCATGTTCTCACTTTCTTTCAGTTTGTTATCCAGATCATCTGAATAACCTATGGTATGGACCCTTTCAGACTTGAAAGACAGGTCCTGTCCAATAAGAGCAATAACATCTGACCCGACATACTCTGCTGTGGCAAAAGCAAGGTGGGCAACTGAGCCGCCAAAGGTTTCGATGTATCCTTTGTCTCCCATAGTACTTTTCAGCCAATTGTAAGCAATATTTGCCGGTACTCCATTGATGAACATGGGGCCGGGATATAATGAAATTAATTCAGGAGTATATTGATTCAAACAGATAAAGGGCACTTTCTCAAGTTCCGGAACATCTCTGAACTTATCATCTATGTTTTCGTGGACAGGATCTATTGCAACTATAATATCAGGGACAATATCATTCAAAAGAAGGGTGGGAAGTGCGCCGTCAGCTGCAATAATTATTGCCTTCCGATTTGCCCTTTTCAACAGATGCACATTCTTATCAAGTGAAGGGCCTGCAGATACAACAATTGAAGGACGTCCTTTAAAGATATTTTCCAAACTGGTGACTCCAGGCTTATTTATTGAGAAAGGCACTGACTGAAAGAGCGCATCAATAAATTCTTTGCCCCTGTTAATGGCAGTAGATAAAGTCGAAAAGCTGCTTCTTTTTTCTTCTTCAAGTCTCTGGAAAAAGTTGTCATAAGCTGTATTATTCAGACTTATTGATGGATAATGTTTTACTATCCAGAATTTTCCGTTTACTATCAGATTATGGTAGCGATGAAACACCGCAAAATCATCTGAATTCTCACCAATTGCTATAAACACTTTTTCTGATTCAAATAAATCTGAAAAATCCTTTACCTGCATGGCAATTTTAAGGAGCTCAGGTGTTGCTTCATAAAGTAATATAATATGCCCTTTTTCAAGTTTCCTGAATACCTCTTCAGCAAAATAGCCCAGCCCGAAACCAAAAAGGACTATAATACCTTCCTTTTCCATTTCGCCCAGCAGTTCAACCGCTTTATTCGCACATTCAATTGGATCATCCATACTATGGATTTTCACCAGAT
>PJEL010002842.1_pt1 | contig 15423 bp, 11 predicted proteins | sample 1853271 | NCBI WGS metagenome assembly PJEL01 (sample SAMN08108733, study PRJNA415343) | Invertebrate metagenome, whole genome shotgun sequencing project. | host: Globobulimina | place: Sweden: Gullmar Fjord | collected 2015-08 | reverse complement strand
ACCATTGAAAGAAATTGAAATCGCATTGTCGGTAATGTTAGCCGAAGGCGAAAATACGAGCCCACATTCTTCAGCACCAGAGTTTGTCCGTAGCCAATTCAAAGACTTGGCCAACCTGACGACAGAGCTCTCGCTCTCAGAGGATTTTCGCCAAATGGCCGGTGCAGGATTGGGCCCATCATTGATTCGACGACTAGAGGAAGTGAGTGCAATTGTAGACAATCTTGAAATCGATTCCGTGGTGCTAGGAGAGATCTCCACTGAAGTGATGCAATGCTTCTTGGATCTTCGTACCTTGGTAAACCTCATCGGGCAGCAGCTTGAGAGCAACATCTATTACTCGATCCAAAACAGTGGAAGAATCCGCGCAATGATCGGGCGAATCTTAATCTCGACCTCGGTTGCATCGATCTTGGTGGCCGTCTTGTCTTTCCTGTTACTTAGACGATGGGTGATGCTCCCTGTATTAGAATTGCGGACCGCCGCTCGAGAAATTGGGCGTGGACACTTTGATCATCGCGTAACCATTCGAGCTCGTGACGAAATTGGCGCCCTCGCCCATGAAGTGAATGAGATGGCGGGAACGATTGCAACTATGCAGGAACAAGTCGTAGCCCGTGAACGACTCCATGCAATCGAGGAAATCTTGCGACGAATCGTCCACAATTTGCGCAACCCACTCGCCGGTATTCGAGGTTTGGCCGAAGCAACCTGTCTCGATCTCCCCACACAATCACGTATACGTGAGGATCAAAATCTAATTGTCGCAATGGTGGATCGATTTGAAAAATGGCTGAGAGAACTCCTCCATTCAACGACCTCATTACGCATCAACGCCCAACACGAATCACCGGTTGAATTGGTACAGATGGTAGTGCAAACGGTGCAACCCCTCGCTACGACCAAATCGATTGAACTCATAGCCAAGACTGATGCAGCGCCAACTGAAGCTCATTTTGACCCCATGCATCTCGAACATGCGTTAGTAGCCTTGATAACAAATGCACTGGAAGCCTCCGACGATGGAGGAAATGTCCGGATCAGCGCAGCGGTCGTTGAAGAACCTTCAGCCACAGCCGAAGGCCTTCCAGTGAGATGGCAGATTTGTGTTGAAGATTCAGGTGTAGGAATCCCTGCCGCAGATCGCGCCCACATATTTCAACCTTACTTTACCACCAAGACCAATGGCACCGGACTTGGCTTAGCCCTCGTACAAAATGTTGTCACGGCACATCAAGGCCGCGTGACCATTCACCAATCAGATCTGGGTGGAGCCCGTTTTGATGTTGAATTACCCTTGAGTTGCAATGCAGACATGGGTCTGAACGAGGTAGAGCATGGCTAAGATTCTACTCGTTGAAGATGAAGAGGCTCTGCGCCGTTCAATGCGTCGTCGCCTCGAAGTCGAGCGCCACTTGGTGTTGGAAACACAAAGCGTACCTGTCGCTGTGAACATGGTGCAAGAGGATGACCCCGCGCTCATCATCACAGATATTAATCTCGGTTCTGAAAGCGGAATCGATTTGGTACACCAACTTCGTGGCCTCGGTTACCGAGGTGGCATCATTGTCATCACCGCTTACGGGACAATCGACAATGCAGTCAAAGCTGTCCGAAATGGCGCCGATGAATTCCTTCAAAAACCAATTGGACTTGAAGAATTGATGCTCGCAGTAGAGCGCACCTTAGATCGTCGACGGATAGCCAATCGGTTGAATCTCTATGAACGAATTGATCGCTTCACCAACCAACCACAGCAAATGCTCGGTCAAAGCAAGCTATGGAAACAAGCCCTTGATGTCGCAACGAAGACTGCAGCAGCTTCTCAACGTTCCAATGGAGATTTGGCGGTCATCCTGCTTGAGGGAGAGATCGGAACGGGCAAGGAAACTCTAGCGCGTTCGATTCATGCAGATTCCACGGGCAAATCGGGACCGTTTGTGCACATCAAGTGTTTCGCGCTTTCCGAAGGTGAAATAGAAAAAGAGCTCTTTGGATCATCTGCATTTGAAAAAACCGGGCTCTTTGAGCTTGCCCGCCACGGCTCAGTTTTTCTTGAGGAAATCGGCGAGTTGCCCTTGCCCTTGCAATCACGGCTCTTGGCATTGCTTGCAAATCAAGCTGAGGAATCATCCGCAAGCAATGAACGGGTTGATGGCGGAAATGCTCGGTTGATTGTCTCAACCTCCCAAAATCTGGAACAGCGGATAACAGAAGGCCTGTTTCGTCAAGACTTGTTTTTCTATCTCAACGCGTTGGCGATTGAACTTCCACCTTTGCGTCATCGTGGCGAGGACATCATCCTATTGGCAGAGCACTTTCTTGCCGAGCATGAAGATGATTCCAGCCAAGGGGAATTGCGCTTTGCCAATTCTGCCCTCGCAGCGCTTCGAAAGCACCATTGGCCGGGCAATGTCCGCGAAATACAAAACGTGATTCAGCGCGCCGTTCTACTCAGTTCCAGCAAAGGGGTGATCTCGGCTGCCGACCTCGGATTAGATGCGTTAAGCACGAAAACAGGGGAATCGGGAGGAGATGCGAACTCCGGAACACCGCAGGCCCGAAGCAAAATTGTCACCGTCGATAGTGCAAAGCAACTGCGGTTTGATTTCTCCGCCGGCGCAATCAAGATTGATGATCTCGAATGTGAGCTTCTGAAGGCAGCAATCCGGGAGACCGGAGGGAATATTTCGAGAGCCGCGAAGTTGGTGGGAATGACACGAAGTGGGTTACGCTATCGGGTAGAGCGACATGACCTTCGGCATCTCATTGAAGAAATGGCTCCCAAATGAGGCGTGTGGTACATCCCATCTTGGCATTGTGGTTAGGCTCGGCAATCGGGTCAGTCATCGGTACGCCATTACTCCAAGCCGACGACCATGACATCTATGTGGATCCACAGGGTGATGCGCTGGTGCGGCGGACTGATCTTGGCAACGCTGGCCCAATTAATGTATCAAGTTTGTTGCCTGACCTTTGGCGGATTGAGATCGGCGGTTGGGAATCTCCAAATCCTGCGGCGAATCCATTCAAGGGGCAATGGGATGATGCTGAGGACACCGGATTGTTCAGAGTGAATCTTGTGTTCGACGGATTGATCAATCCGCCCGGACCAATCGGCCTCGATGGTCCAGAGTACGACCCTTATCGGTATGGGCCTAGCCCAGTCTACGGCTTTGTGGAATTCGATGTAGATGAACAGATAGATACGGGCGGCGAAATTGCAAACATCGAAAATAGATTCCTTGGAAATGTCGCGAGATTCGGGGGCCAAGTCGAGGGCGACCTCGGTGAGCGGGCCGCCGTCAGCGCCGAAGACTTTGATGGCGACCTGTTATCCCTGCCCTTGGTTGAGCGGTCCGGTTCGGAATGGCATTTGAGTTTATGCGGTTGTGATCCGATTTCGGTGGTGACAACCTTTGATGACCCTTCGCCGAATTCCTTTGATGCCGGTGACACTTGGGTCATTGCAGCTCGATTTGTGCATCGCACCCATGCTTTTAGTGAATACGCGTTTGTGTTCGGCGGATCAGGAGCCGGCGAATACGACCCCCAAACACTATTGATGTTTGCACATCAAATAGGCACCGATACAACAACCGTTTCACTTGTTTACGCAATGGATCAGGAAGGTGCGGGACTCCTCGCAGGGCGACCCGAAGAATCGATCGACCTCAATGCGGGAAATCAGACGAGCATTCATGAAATGGTGAGTGAAATTCGTTTTGCCGCGTTGAACAGTTTCGACCCGGGCATCGGGAGTACTTTCGATCTCTTGCGGGAATGGAATGATGAAGACCATGATGATCTAGAAGATTATCTTGAGCCTGAATCGTGGTCCATCAACGCCATCTTTGGGACGGCCTATCTCGAGCAACAAGACGATGCTACCTATGTCTGGACTGATGTGGCGTTCGACTTTGTTCCCGGCGATATGACCGGGGATGGCTCGGGTGATGAGGATGACCAAGACTGGATCAGCGGATACATTAGCCTCAATGACGGCGGGTCAAATGATGCCGATGGAATGGTCAATGGTCAGGTGGGAATCCCATTCTTTGGTTTGAATTTCTTCCTCGGCGATCTTAATTATGATGGCGCGGTTAACGCCTTGGACTTTGGACTCATCAGTCGCGTTCGCTCTGGTGATGTCAATGGTGATCTATCCGTGGACGGCCGGGACCTCTTCCTCCTCAACCAACTGCGAGGCTTGCGACAAGGTGATCCGGGGTTCAATGCCGTCGCAGATCTGAATCACAATGGCTTGATTGACAAACGTGATGCACACTTTCTTCGCAAGATATTGCGATTGAGCACGCAGAGTTCGGGCAACTAAGATCGTGTGTCATGATGCACAGGGACGCATCATTGCCAACCACATTCCAATTCCATTGCAGTTTTCTGCCTGTCGGATTTCAACCGATAGCGGGCATTTAGCGCGCCATATCAACCAGTTTCGTGTGTAATTTGGGCCACTTGATCTGAGCGCGCTTTATCTGCGTGAAGTAGGTATGGTTTTCATTGTTTCTAAGTGGCCAACATGCAATGCTGTCGTTCAGACCGCTATTTGCTGTGGAAACATTTCGCGGTACATCATCATCTCTGATGGAACGTGGCCAATCGGGCCGGCGGGTCAGTCTAATTCTACGCGTGGTTTCTCTAGACCAGTTTGAGTCAACATGATACCTGAAATCGGCAAGCCAGATAATCGCTTTGATGTGTTTCGGACGATCCAGCCATTTATGGTGGCCAATCGTCGTCTGCTTACATTCGGTTGTATTCTGGCTTTCGGTGTGGTGGTGATTCGAGTGGCATTGCCTTGGCCTCTCAAGGCCATTCTTAATCAATGGGTCTCGGGCTCGGATACGGCTTCAACCAACATGTCGGCCTGGCTCGGGGGGGCCAGCCCAACTGTTGTGAATGCGGGTTTGTTCTTGGGACTATTGATGTTGCTCGGCTGGATTGACTATTGGGAACGCCTTTTCTTTGCACGTTTTTCAATCAATGTCGCTCACGACTTACGCGTCACTGCGATTGATGCAGCTGTCTGTCGAAGTGCGAATCAATTCGATAAAGTAGAGAGAGGTGATTTGGTCTCTCGCCTGATTGGGGATTTGGCGCGCTTCAAAGCTGGACTCAAAGGCTTCCTCGTTCATGTGGCGACAAACGGTCTGTACTTTGTCTGCGCCATGGTCGTTCTCCTACTCGTCGACCTGCAGATGGGTTTGGTAATGAGCCTTGCGGGACTCTTGATTGGCGCAGGAACTTGGTGGGGTGCGACCGCCACGTACGACCGCGCCAAACGGTATCGTGATAAAGAAGGTGACTTGGCGGAATCCATTCAAAGGGCAACCAGCGGGCGTACAGGTTCAACGGATATTGCCGTCGGAAGCCGCGAGAGCGGGAGCCATGAAGCTGCAATAACACAAATCCAGGGTCGGACTACTTGGTTCAGCCACACAACTTTCGGTATCGCAGTGGTCGCTTGCTTGATCATAGGAGGGCGTGCGGTCGACGCGGGAAACCTTGAGCCGAGCAGCATGGTCATCTTCGTTTTATATGCACTGATGCTCCGCGCGCCGTTGGTGCAATTGAGTCGACAAGGCGCACGCACAGGAAAAATTCTCGCCTGTCTCGTTCGGATCAATGATGTAATCGCATCAGGCTCGGAAGAGGATGTTGAAGAGCGTGAAGACGGGTTCGATGGTGAAGAGATTGTCTTTCTCGTCAGCGGAATCGACATCAACAAAATGGTTGTGCGAGCCAAGGGACGCGGGAAAAAACTTGTCGGCCCAATCTCCATGACAATCAAGGCTGGTGAACGCATTTTGGTACTCGGCGAACGAGCAGCAGGAAAGACTTGCTTCTTGAATGGAATTCGAGGAACGATGCCACCTGCTGAAGGAACAGTGTCGCTAGATGGACAAGATATCGCCGAGATGTCATACCGGACACGACTCGCATCCATGGGGATGTTGACGGATTCCGTACATTGGCCAAAACAGCGTATCGGTGAGGTCGTCAATCCGCAACAGATTCATCCTCCTGATGATGTCTTCAAGCTCATCTCTCGCTTGGGCGGGAAGCAAATCATCCGACGACTAAAGCGTGGCTTGAAAACGAAAATAGCGTCGTCGCAACTCTCGTTCAATGAACGAAAAACGATCATCCTAACTCGCATGATCCTTGCTGGACCTTCAATTTTGCTCCTTGACCATCCCTGCGCAGGCATGTCACGCAATCAAGAAGAGAAAGTATTGCGCACCATTCTAAACAAAGAAGACACCAGAACAATTATTCTGACTTCGACCCATACACGCCAACTGTCCAAATTCGATCGCATCATTCAACTGCGACGTGGGCAATGTACCTTCGATGGCACGCCGGCGGATTGGAAGGCCCAATTGGCCGAAACGCAGCAGACGACAACAACGAATGAGATCGCCAGTGAAGATAACGCTGACGATGGAGAAGTCGTTGAAGTCATTCGGATTGAGCAAACGGTTGAAGAGAATGTGACAGAAGATCGTGGAGTCATTTCCTGAACATGTAGCGCCTATTAACAGCGCTGCTCAAATGAATGGAACAAGGATGAAACAGGCAGTGATATTGGCAGCGGGGCGAGGCCGACGTTTAGGGCCCATCCTAAACGGCAAGCCGAAGTGCCTTTTAGAGGTAGGCGGTAAGTCGCTTATCGGACATCAGGTGGAGACATTGCGCGAGTTGGGTGTTGAGCAAATTTGCGTCGTCGTAGGATACGGCGCCGCCTATGTTTATGACGCTCTTGATGATGATATTGCTTTTGTGGTCAATCCTCGATACGCGGACACCAATAGCCTGTTCTCCCTTTGGCTTACCGCAGCTTGGATAAAAGGCCCTTTCATGCTTATGAACAGTGATGTCTTGGCCCATCCGGATATCTACCGCCGAATACTTGAATCAGAAAAGACATGCCTTGCGTACGACTCCACTTCCGGTTCGGATGAGGAGGAAATGAAAATTCAACTCTTGGACGGTCGAGTACGTGCCATAAGCAAGACGATGCCGGCGGCACAAGCAGACGGAGAAAATGTAGGCATTATCCACTTCAAATCCCATGAAGCAGCTGGAGTTCTACGTGAAGCAGATCGCCTCATTCGAAAAGGCAAAACTGATCACTGGTCCCCTGCCGCGATTGATGGCATCGTTAATAAGTTTGATTTCGGGGCAGAGGATATCGCCGATCTGCCTTGGACAGAAATCGACTTTCCGGCTGATCTTGATAAGGCGCGAACAAAAGTATGGCCTCAGTTGCAGTCTCTTATGCAGACAGTCTCGAACGGCCGGACCAATCGAACAGAAAATCTCATTGTAAATGTACGGCAACAAAGCTCGCTTGAAACCTCGCGCGGTGCCACGAAGCCCGCAGCAGGTTCAATCTACCGGATCCCAGCTTGGCCGATGGCATGAAACAGATCATTGCTGAAACACTGATTGAATGGTTCGTAAGGGGCCAAGGACTATAAGGATGAAAATGATGACGACAAGCACAGACATTCTCTTCACCGGCTACGCACCGGTCCATTTCCTTTGCTTCAAACCGTTGTATGAGAGACTACGGCAGATGGCGGGAGTGCGCGTCTTTGTGTCTGGAGGATTACGTACCAAAGGACCTGAAGGCCACGAATATGACGAAGATTCGTTGTATCGACCCTTGAGTGTGCCGAAGGAGGACATCCTTTCAGTGGATGAGATCAAGGAGCGATCGTTCAAACTGCTCTTTGCAGGCAATACGAAGATGATCACACCCGCCGATTTCGATGCACGAATTCAAATATTCCATGGGATTTCATTCCGCAACAAAGCAGTGCGTGCTGACAACCTCGGTGCCGACTACTACTTCATGGTTGGCCCCTACATGCGTCGGCGTTTCTCGCAAGCAGGTCTCTTTGCCGAAGATGACCCGAGGGGACTCAACATAGGTTTCCTCAAAACCGATCGACTTCTCGATGGCTCTTTAGATCGCGACACGCTGCTCACTCAGTACGGCATCGATGGCAGCCGACCCGTCTTGCTTTATGCTCCAACCGGACAACGGCACAACTCACTCGAAACAATGGGCATTGAGGTCATCCGCCAGATTGCTGCGACCAACCAGTACGATCTGATTATCAAAGCACATGATCATCCAAAGCGACCTGATGCAGAATGCTTCCAAACCTTACCGACTTTGGCGGGCCCACGCGTTCATCTCGTGAAAGAGCAGGATGTCATTCCGCTTCTATTCGTTGCAGATGCATTGATCACAGATGCTTCGTCAGTCTCGAATGAATATGCGTTGCTCGATCGGCCAATCATCTTCCTGGACGTTCCGAAGCTCATCAAGAAAGCGATGAAAGCAGAGGGCTCAATGGTTGATCTTGATACATGGGGTCGCCGAATCGGCACAGTGGTGAAAGCGCCTGAAGAAATAGTCCATGCATTGGATCAGGCTTTGACGCATCCAGAAACGTACTCCGCGGAGCGAAAGCAACTGGTTGCGGATGTATTCTACAACCCCGGCACTTCGACCATTGCAGCCGCAGATTGGATTTCAAAAACGTATATGGCGGAGAGTGCCAATATTGATGCCGCCCTTCAAGTGGGGCGAGTGTAAGTGTTCGATAAACGATGGGAGCCGAGAACTCGGCCAATGCACACGCCCGTGAATGATCGTGTGCCTGAAAGATAACAACATGATTGCGATATCGAGGAGTTTCTGCATGTCACGAATGAAAACAAACACAATGAAACATGATCTAGGTTTGATGCTGGCTGCTGGTGTCATCGCAGTTCCAGTCGGAGCCGGTGCATTCGCGCAATCGACGTATACCGTCGTCGATCTTGGAACCCTTGGAGGAAATGACAGTGAATCCCGTGGGCTCAATATCCACCATGATGTCGTCGGTTGGTCGGACATCGTGAGTACTGAAGATCATGCCTTTATATGGACCGGAGTGGCCATGACGGACCTCGGCACGTTCGGTGGTCGGGAAAGCAATGCACGCGATGTCAATGATGACCAGGTAGTGGCTGGGCGAGCAGACATCAATTATTGGTTCCAACATGCCTTCCGTTGGGAGGACGGCAATTTGACAGACCTCGGCACGCTTGGCGGGCCCGAGAGTTCTGCCTACGGAATCAACAATGCAGATCAAATCGTGGGGTGGGCTGACTTGTTCGATGGCTCAACCCATGCATTTCTTTGGCAGAACGATGTGATGACCGATCTTGGAACACTCGGCGGTGTGAACTCATGGGCACGTGGGATTAATGAAGCGGGTGTGATCGTGGGGTACTCCAAAGTGCTCGGCGGTTCCACCCGAGCATTCATCTATGAAAATAGTGTGATGACGGATTTGGGAACACTCGGTGGACCGAAGAGTTGGGCCTACTCAGTCAATGCGCATGGAGATGTTGTCGGTGAATCGCATACTTCAGATGGCCCTCAACACGCAACGTATTGGCAGAACCAAAATCCAATTGACCTTGGAACATTCGGTGGTAACAAGAGCCTCGCGTGGGATATCAACGATGCCGGCCAAATCGTCGGAATGGCTGATAACGAAACTGGAAACAATCGTGCATTTGTCTACGAAGATGGAGAAATGCATTTGCTCAATGACCTTATCCCGGCGCTTTCAGGATGGAACCTGAAAGAAGCGATGGCGATCAACAATGCCGGCGAAATAGTTGGCCGTGGAAACCTGAATAATCAAAACCATGCCTTCTTGCTCATCCCGGATGGAGGTTCTGCATATATCCAATCTGCTCCCGTACCCGGGAGTGCAGGTGACCGCAACACCTTTGTTGCGAGTGGAGCAACACCAGGCGAAGTGACTACATTTATGTACGGCCTTGGCAGTGGGCTAACAAGTGTTCCCGGCTGCCCCGGTGTAACGCTGTCCCTTCAGAATGGAAAAAAACTCGGTAGCCGATCGGCAGATGGCAATGGCATTGCAACCTTGGCACTAGACATCCCCAGTAATGCACGTGGCATTAAAGTCTGGTTCCAATCCTATGAAGCAAGCTCTTGTCGGGTGACGACTCTGGTCACGCATGTCTTCCAATAGAGTTGATGTGTTCGATGATGGTGGTGACAAGCAACGAGGAGTCCAACGCATGGAGGCGAGGGACAATTCCAGTGGGTGCTCAGCTTGAGGAGCAACAGAATGAATCTGCAAACTATCAAACGTTCTCCCCAGAATCAAATGACATACTCCCAGTGCCAACACGGATTTACACTGATCGAGTTGCTCATTGTAGTTTCGATCATTGCCTTGTTGATCGGGCTCCTGATTCCGGCGTTGTCGCAAGCAAGGAAAGCTGCACGATCTGGCGCATGTCTTTCAGGTCTTCGTCAGCACGGCATTGCGCTAAGTTTGTATATTCTGGACTACGACAGATATCCGCATGAAGACGACAAGGACCCTGAAGTCATCAGTTGGTTTGACGCGGTAATGCCATACATGGGAACATCACGCGAACACGTATCTCCGATTCAAGTGTGCCCCGAAGTGGACCAATTGATGCCTGCATTTTTGAAAAGCTACAGATTCAACAGTCGACTGGAGTCGAATGCAAAACCGTTTCTAAATCCGGATCACATCTTTGCGCCTGACCGCACAATCATCCTCTTCGATGCAGAATACACTGGCAGCAAAATCTCCTTCAAAGGACGAAAATCAAAAGTGGACTATCGTCACCCCGGCGGTGCGATCCTTCTCCTCGCGGATTGGCATGCTGAGAGTCAGAATAAAGACGGCATCAAACGCCGACTATGGGATATCGATCGATAACATTCGTTAGCCACACAATGGAATCAGCAACACTACATTGGCCCATCGATCGACCTTCCCACTGCAGTACCCATTGCTTCTTTCACCGATGTGCGCGCATCAATGCGCATTGGACGCATTCCTGGCGTTTGTGGCCTCGATGCGATTCAAATGAATGGTAAACGCTGAGAACATAGCCATCATTTGGACATGCCTCAAGTGCTTGGCCCAACATCTTCCCCCATCCCAAATCTCCGCACGCTCGACTTGCAATCGTCCTGGCTCAACCGGGCCGGCCGCGTCGATCGTTCCGCCTGCTTGGCGTTACGCGCATCCGATCTATGGAGATTGCTCCCCTCCAATGCATTTCAAGGCTACCCCTCGAAATCAAAACGATCCCCCGCCATCATGGATGGGCAGGCTGAGATGACCATGACCCGCTCATTTGTAGAGCGCATTTGGAACAAGCGTTTTCCAATTTCGCTCAATGGTGATAGGCGCACCCAAAAATCAAATGCCATGCGCTGGCGTCAACCATATCTTGAAATCGATCCCCGCGCCACGACCATCCTACCTCATCCTATGAATCCAAATGCTGGCGCATGTCGAGTCAAATCGGTCGGCCTTTCCAACCCCGACATACCTCACGCTTCGCCGTGGTCGCAAACATTAGCCATTGTGCGTTTTCGATATCCGTGTATGCAAAGCGATGCAACGTCATCACATAAGCACTCGAACGTCGAAAACATGCGCACGCAACATTTCTTGCGCTGCCCGACCTGCAGGGAGACTTCGACTTGGAAGTACAATCACAGGAAGCACACGATGTTGTATTTGCCATTGTGTTTGTATGAAGAGTTCGACGATGCAGCTATTGTGCAACGTTGGCTACATCGCTCACGTGCACATCGCATGAACCAACCTTGGAATGAAGCAGAATTACAATTGATAGATCGTTATGCAATCCTGTTTCCGCCTCGTCAGTTCCGATGTCGATCCTGCCTAGGTATCCGATACGGCGAAGTGAAACGGACGTGAATAAAAAGGAACGCTTGCGCCTTCGCATAGTTTGTGTTCGCTGCAGTTCGCTGCAATTCGCTGCGCCTACCATCTCCCATGATGAGAGAAACACCACCCAAAGGAGACAATGCGAAGGCGCAAGCGAGTTATCAACGCTCATGCTCCGTGATCGCCGCCCATCTTGTATTCACGTTGTATGGCCACTGGGCAGTGAATGATCCGCGTGGCAGCGGATCGTCGGCATTCATTGATGACAAGTTCGAGATGCTCGGACCGATCCATCACGGGAGGAAATCTGCACACGCACAGCCGACTCCAGAAGAACTTCGAAGTTTTCACCACAAGCATAGCGAACTGTTGAACTTCAGGACGATCTGGATTGATGATTTAAAGAGAAAGGAGATCGCAATCGCTATAGAGGAAGTCATCAAGACGCAACGATATACCTGTTACGCATGTGCAATCTGTGCAAACCATTTGCACCTCATCATTCGAACGCATCGAGACAAAGCAAACACCATGTGGGACAACATCGCGGAGAATATCAAACACCGCTTGCGCCATCGCTTCCCAGACGAAGTTTGCGCTAATCACCCCGTCATCAGCGCTCGGCCATACAAAGTGTTCCTCAAGTCAACCGAAGATGTGTGGCGATGCATCAAGTATATTGATGCGAATCCAACGAAGGAAGGACTCGAACAACAACATTGGCCATTCGTCACCCCCTACAACAATTGGCCAAACCACAAGAAACATGAATAGACATTGCTAACGAACAAGCAAACAAACAAACAAAAACGCTTGCGCCTTCGCGTCACTAACCGAACATATTTTTCGACAATGCATTGAGACAAAGCAAACACTATGTGAGGCATTTTCGCGGAGAACATTAGACAACGCTTGCGCCTTTGCTTCCCAAATGCAAAATGTGCACTACTTATCCTGTGACCAGTACCCGGCCATCTAGTATTCAACGTGAGCAGACTACAACTCCATTCACCCAGAGTTCGTACGTCAAATCGCCATCTTGGCTGAATCGAAGTGCGAGTCCGTCGAATAATCCAAACCGAGCTTCTGCAATTGTCTTAATCGAACCATCGGGGTGAAAATAGAATGAATGGCCATAGTTGTCAGCTCCGAATTCCGACCGCATCGCGAGCGTGCCATCGTTGAGATACCACCGCGACTCCACAACTTGCTCGAGTCGAGAATATTCTCGCAACGAAACATAGAGCCCAGCCTCTCCTTCCCTGAAAAATTCTTTCAGCTCCAGATCTACTGGTGGAGCATCATATGGATTGTTCTCATCCACCGCGGGGATTTCTTGCCCCTCTTTGAATCGTCTCCTACCCACAATGTTACCACTCTCATCGAAATGCAATTCGAGCCCATGCTTAATTCCGCTTCGAGCTTCGGATACCGACACCAAAGAACCACTCTTAGCGAAATCGAACAAGTGACCATAGCCGTTTGGCTGCCATCGTGTTCGTATCACGGGCAAACCGGACATGAACCAAGTCGTCTCAATGAGTTGTTCGCCGATGCGACTATTGCATCGAGTGTATTCTCCATGATCATCAGAAACCTCATCCCGGGAATAGGGTTCGGCATCGCGTTGATTGTCAATGCTGCCAGTCGGCAATTCGCCGCTGTCTTCGCAACCGCACAGAACTAGAGAAACGCTTACTATCAAGATTCTAACTATGGAATAGTTTGTCATGCTTATATCACTCCAAGTTTGGTAGAATTGTAGGTGCAGCTCAGGAGGTTGCACTGAATCTCACTCTATTGGAGAATGCAAGAGCCCGCAACTCCAGACTAGGTTATCGCCTTTGGGCTTCGAACTCCTTCCAAATCTCATCCCCCGAGTAGAACTCCTTGGCCTCCAACCCACTCCAGATGATTGCAATGTCAGGGACGCCATTCAGATCATCATCCTTCACAGACCAGATAGGATAACTATTCATGTTCGTATCTGAAAGGGGATAATCTTCGATCCACATTTGCCATTTATCGCCTTCATTCTTTTGGTGATTGCATTCCGGAACATTCAACGCCTCGTCGTTATGTCAATGCGAAATGGACAGATCTAACGCCTTCATGGAACGACAAAGAAATGAATCGGATTGCAAACCCCGACCAGCCCCCCCACGTGAACGTGGGGCTATCTGTTGATAATAGATAGCCTCGCATTTATGCGATGGAGGATGGGATTTCTCAATCATCATCACCCGACCCAATCTGCGTATGGGTTGGCGGGCAATCCTCGCCGAGTATTATGTTTTTCGACATACTTGCGCACCATCGAAACGCTCACCTCATCAAACAAAAACACCTTCCAATAGCCTCGCGTCCAGATTCTCTTACGCTTGCCAGGTTGATTGGTGATCATTTCGAGGATGGCCGACGATGCACACCCTTTCAATCTGCCTACGAAACGCCCAATATCTTCGCTGCACAACGGCCCGATCAACATATGAAAATGGGTTGCCTCAATCGCTAATGCAATGACCTGACATCGAGCCCGACCGGCGTCAAAGACATTGTGGCGAAACGAATTCGCAACAGTTCTTTGCTCATCGTCACTAAGCGTCTTAGGAGGCTCGAGCATTTGCTCACGGGCAATGCGAAAAGTAGCCTCATCGGGCAAATTGAGTTGCCCACCTTCCTTGCGTACCTGGCCATACGTGTCAAACAGAGGTGACCAATGTCCTGCGGGTCTTGAAGGGTCGCCGGGCAACCATGAACCATAGGTGGTGGAGATAATGTGAATTGCGCGCGTTCTCCCCTTGGTTTCTATTTGCATGTTCGTCATCGGCGTGGTGCTTCCTCTCCACTATTTATTTATTGACTAATTTATCATTCAATATGTATTTCACAAGTTGATTGATAATCGCCAGCCAACATTCCTATAGATAGCCCCACGTTCACGTGGGGGCGTGTTCCACAGATGATCGTACACTTGCCAATCCAGTTGATTTCGGTAGCTTGGCGTGGATGATCGAAGGTTTGCAACCTGCTGAGTTTGAGTTGGAAATCCTCGCGCATGAATGCGGGGCTAACTATATTAGAATCAGAATATTTAGCCTCACGTTTACGTGGGGCCTGATCTGATGATACCTGGGGCCTGATCTGAATTCATGCACCGACAACGTTTTGCAGATTACACTCACCGCAAAAAATCAACAAGCCCGACTGGAATTCACCAGCCGGGCTTGAGGAAATACAATTAAACAGTTTGAAAAGGATATCAGACGCCTTTGGCGACGTGTTGCCACGCCGCTATTCGATATAATCAAGTTGTTATACGTATAAAACATATAACGCCAATCAATGATCGAACAAGGTTGCACTGACCATTTACATGTTTCGGATTACTCCGAGGTACATGTCTAAGGAAATCCCTTAGAAAGGAGGTGATCCAGCCGCAGGTTCTCCTACGGCTACCTTGTTACGACTTAGTCCCAGTCACCGAACTTACCTTCGACACCCCTGAAATAGGGCGGCTTCGGGCACTCCCGGCTTCCATGACTTGACGGGCGGTGTGTACAAGGCTCAGGAACGTATTCACCGCGTCGTAGCTGATACGCGATTACTAGCGATTCCA
>PJEL010002841.1_pt1 | contig 15426 bp, 7 predicted proteins | sample 1853271 | NCBI WGS metagenome assembly PJEL01 (sample SAMN08108733, study PRJNA415343) | Invertebrate metagenome, whole genome shotgun sequencing project. | host: Globobulimina | place: Sweden: Gullmar Fjord | collected 2015-08 | reverse complement strand
TAGCGTACGACCACGAGGCTCAGGATTTCTCTGTGCTCTAGCTCCATGCTGCTAATGTTGTGTGTGATGAGTATGCCCATGTGGTAGCAAGGCAAAGGTGATCTCTCGTATATAGATGGGGATTTTAACGAAATGATGTTATATTGGAACACCACTTGTCGAGTCGATATTTGTAGATGCAGGGAATTCTCTTCGGCTGATGTGGAGGTTGCCTTAATAGCTCCTGGATGAGTGCCCCAAGAAGGCAGGAGATACATTTGTTCTCCACACTGTGCATCAGAACATCGCTATAAGTACATACAAAAAAATGCTTTAAGGGATTAACAACACAGAAGCACTGCGGTAAGGCTAAGTTGTTTTCTGGTTCTCCACATCCAATGTAGCAGCTTAGTTCTTGGATAAATAACTTCAGTGTATGTACACCTCAATTTGTGCAAGCACAAGACATTTGCTAACAGGCATCCGTGAGTTACTACTCGTCTTGCTTCAATATTTTCGCCTCACATTGACACTATAAAGTACTGTCTTCGCTGTTCTCTCTCTCTCTCCCTACAACCACTCTATTATTAATAAAATTGGATAAGAGAATCTTGATTTTTTTCTACTCTGTACTCGTGTCTAGGCAAATTGCCAACTGACTGACAACAGGCTTTGCCCTCCGTTATTCCGCCACCTTGATTTGTATGCTTCCATCTTTCCATAAATTATTATAAGCGCTATTACTTTCTTTGGGTGGTGAGCCCTCGTGCAATAGGATATTCTTCATCATCGTGCTTAAATTCGATTGGACCCTCATTTGGATTTGAAAGGGAAAAGTACCTTCTACGAGATGATCTCTTGGGCTGGTCTTTCTTGTTGTGCTGCTTATGATTACCATACTGATACAGATACAAGTATTAACAACAAATTGGAAGTGAGCATTGTAAGTTGTAAGTCCTCTGCGTCTATTTAGACTTGCCTCAGGAACACTCTTATCTTCATAGTCAAGACAATTAGGCACCGTGAGCTCAGGAGAACCACCACTCTGTAAGACAAAACCAAAGGTTTCAAAGATTTTGTGTAATCAGACGGTGAAGTGCGTATGCTTGAGTGTTGAGATGCACACACTAACATTCAGGAAAGAAGACCGCTGAGCTGCACTAGAGGTTGGGACCAGTCCAGTACCAGGACTAAAACTAATTTCCTCTCCCTGATAATATATATATAAATATCAATGTTAGCAGCCTTTACCGTGAACCCTATAGTGTCGTGCACAAACAAAATTGATACAGACGGAGACACCAACGCAAGTGTTTACACCACTTGTGGTGTATAATGTGGATATTTTAGTTTTTCAGGCAAGGAGTGCATAAACCCCTTCCTATTGGGCTGGCTACTACCTCTGCATCTAAGGGTGTATCGATAGCCTGTTTTACCCTGCTAACTGTAGATAAGCCTTCATACCTGTGGGCCAAAACCAAAATACAAGGGGATTAACGGCTGGCATGTGAGATGGATGTACCTGGCACATAACAAGCATTTGACACTGCTGCTGTCACAACACATAGGGGCTTCTTCTGCGATGAGACATGACTCAAAGTGTAACAACCAACAACTCTATTACAAATGGCATAAAGATGAAGATTATAGGCTGGTGGCAGCCAGCACCAATACCATCTCTCTCCCAATGAAGAACTACTGCCTTAAAGGTTTCCATACTACTTACTCCTGAGTGGTTCGTCCTGGCACGTCAACCACCTTTGAAAACATACGCGGTGAGAGAAAGAGAAAAGTCCAATCCAATCCAATCCAATCCAATCCAATCCAATCCAACAACAAATATTCATTAGACACATCATTTTTCGCACTCTACTCGTTTGCTAAAGCATTCAATGTTATATATCGAGTAACCTTCCTATATGTGGCCCACACATCACCATTAAAACAAAGATAATAGTACCTGCGTGACGATGTTATTGCAGTGATACCTGGGATTGGAGTCGTATTGCTTGCGCTGCCGAGAATACTCTGATTCTGGTCTTGGAATGCCTATGGGCGGTGGTCGTAAAAATACCATGAGATGATGAACACTCTACGAATAATTTCAAGCTGTTCGAAGTCGTTGTTGACTAGTAGTATCAGATAATAACCCAACCTTCCATGCTGATGGGTCTTGGTACAGAACATCGAAGGGCATTCCCTAGCAAAAACAATATCATCAAGGGGAATTGAATTTAGAGGAAAGTCAGTCTGCTTGAGGCTATTGATGCAGCATGAAGGAAAAGAAGAGGACGACTTGTAAGATGATGTTATTGCCTCCACACTGGTATGTATTGAGAGCAGATTTAACAAGCACACTACGCTTATGAATAATTCTAAAGCAGGAAAACGTGTGGTGTATGGTGGTACTGCCCCTGAAGTAGATAGAAGACCTATGGACTAGGAATTTGAAAGGAAGCCAGAACAACTACTTCTGGCAAGGCGCAGACCACTAATAATACTTCAAGTAGCTAAAATCGAATAGCTACTGGCTATTAGTTCATCCCCAAACACCAATTTAAAATGTTACAAGTACCTACCCGTAAGGTTCAGGCCGGGGAGTGAATATGTGTCAAGGTCATCATCCCATACTGCACGAAGTTCAATAGCACTATGATGGTAGTAATATTATTATCAGCAGCGAGAGTCTACGCACCAAGGTTCTATCATAAAGTACAAAAAAGTTTTCCAAAAAATGAGAAACAACTTACCGGGAAGCCTCTTCTGGTACAAAGTGAGCAATGACCTGCGCCAGCGAAATCATCATCATTCATTAGATGGAAATATGATAAGTAATTGGGGTAATCAAATCCAAACTGCCGCCTGACCAGCTCACGAAGCTTAAGTTGGTGTGCTAGCTCTCTAATGGTATCCAACATGTCTTCACGCTCTATATTTTGAACATGAACCAAACAGCAGCATGTTTATTTGTCAGGGCGTGCTCCGTGTTTTTGAATCCGTGCAAAGTGAGTGTTTGAAATCACCTGACTGAAACTCGCATTGAATATCGTGTACCTCTGCTTCAGCCTATATTGCATGATTATAAGACATAATAATGCATCATTTCAAATCATGGTTAAATGTGGTGGTATCAGCACTATGATAATTATTTTCTTTTGCGTTAAGCCTCCATACAGCCCGACGGTGGAGTACGCCGTGACCACCATACCTGTTTGTACTTCCCCCACAGTTTTTTCAGTTTTCTAGTCTTGACATCCACTTCCTCTCTCAAGTCCTACGTACGTATATAGGGCTTCTTAAATAACACAACAATCACCGTTCTTGGGCACACCGCTGCACATGGAGTAGTGTGCCCAAGCATATTTCAATAATCGATCAGAGACCGACCTTAAAGTCCCTCTCAACATCTGCAAGTCCTTCCTCCTTAAGTGCCAGCTCACGGGCCAATGCTAACTCCTGTGCCTGTAGTAGGAAGAGGAACAGTTTTGGAGTTTAGTCTTCGAATCACAGCAGCAGCATTGAGAACCCCTTTGCAACAGCAAAGGGGTTCGCCGCCACCCCAACGGCACGAACATATGCTATTAGATATATGGGATGCAGTGCATTATTATACCTGTCGAAGTTCAAGCTCATGTTGTGCCTGCCTCAGCTCTGCTTCCTGAAGTGAGGCTTTATCGAGGATTTTCCCACCTTGAATGAGTTTTTCCTCCATGTTATGCAGCTTGGCCTGAGATGTTCATTAGTAACAACACTCTTCAGGTAAGGCAGGCACTACATGGTGCAGACAAAGTTGGTACGTATGAGCTGTACGCCTTTACAGGTGTAACCAAACCATTTGGGAATAGCAGGACATGAATGCGCTTGCTTGCAAACATCTTCTACTACCTGAAGCTGTGACTTGATTTCCTCAGCTTGATGTCGTTCCTCAGCTTCTGATTGCAGTTTCTGAAAATTAAATTGGGTTACAAAAATACAACGATAACAATCCTTCCTTTTTTACATCAACAAGGCTGGCTGTTGACCCTCTACCTGCTTCAAAATCTCTCTTTCTTCCGTCGACCGGGCATGTTCACCAAGAATTTTCTGATGTCAAACAAAAGAAATGTTATAGAAGAAGAGAGTTGTTTCACCCCCGTAGCCACATTTAAGACTATCCATCCAATCTCTCCATTTGCTCATTTGCTTTGATTGACTGACCTTCATTTCTTCTGCTGCTTGTTTCTTTAGCTGTGCTTCTCTTCTTTGTCCTTCTGCTTTTAATTTTTTCACTTTTTCGTCGTTTGTCACCCCACCCACGTACCCACCATGGACCTTGAGATTAAGGAATACGGATGAGGAAAAAATCTAATGAGGCGGTAGTTGAAGCTGCTGCGCTATTAAATGGATAAACGCTGTCTTTCTTTATAGCCCAATTTAAACCAGAGCTAAGCTAAGCCTGAGAATAGGTATCGGCCAGCCGGCTGTGCACGTTGTTTCTGTATCCATAAATAGTAGCTGGAGGAAATAACATTCAGTTCAATAGAGGCCTGCCTTACCCCATCATTGTAAATTGTTCCTTGTGCTGCAGCCGAATTCTTCTCATCTAGCTGCTGCTTCAGCCTGTGGGGGGGTAGACGTTGGTCGTGAAAAACATGACGAGAACGAAGTAATAATTCAGTTTGCCGCGAGTTAGTGGTGTTGGCGCTGTTGGCTGCAATTGAAGGAAGGCTAGATAGAAGACAGACCTCCTAATCTCATCTTGAAACTCCCTTAGCATAGCCTCCTGCAGTGAGAATCCATATTATTCATTCATCATGACACACCGAGTGAACCAATAGAAGGAAACTACTTCTGTTTCAGTACGCAAATGAATACATCAAATCATCACATTCAATGAAATGGAAGCGAGCAGTAGTGCAGTGCTTCATAAAATAAAATCAACCATCAGACACATTACAAACCTTAGGGTCTTCATTGATTTTTGGTTTGTTCTTGATGTTCTTAGCACGGTTGGCATACCGAAGTGTGCTGACCTAACGGGGAATCTAGTGTAAATATACTGTGAAATGAAACAGCAGCTATAGTAGAGGCAGGAACAGTAAAATAAAAATTTCTGCATCAATGGGGGATGGCACATAGATGTTCTGTACACATTGTCACACGGAAATGGCAACACAACGTGGGAGGACGGACGTGTTCATATTTAACATTTCAACAACCCGTCCTTGTATATTATATCCCTATCTAAAAACTCACTGTCTCATCATAGTTGTAGCCTGCCGGACCACAGTTAGCACACATTACAGTTTTCGTATTCCCGCCCTGTTGGGTAATGAATGACACTCATGGACGTTAACGTTTCTGGTATACTACTACTGTCACACATAATGCTGCCGTATGATGATCTTACAAGACTATCTTGGAGGAGCCTTGTTAATTTGGAGTCTCTGTAGGGAATATGGTGGCTGCGACCATCCTACGAACGAATGTTGGAATGAGAAATGGATAGGCAGGCAAAGAATGAACAACAGTTCAGCTTCAGCCAGCCAGCCAGCCATAATCACTATGTCGTCACCGCCTTGCGCTTTTCATAACTAGATAGGCAAATACTATTGCATGATACTGTGTCAGTCGAGCTGTACTTACAACAAGTGCAGATATAACATTTCCTAAAGCACTCAGACTGAAATTAATTTTTTTTGCTTCCTGTGGACTCGGCGCGAGTCGTAGCTTAGTAATTGATTGGATGTAATAAAGACAGAAAGAAGAATACTCATTGAGACGACAACAACTACCACAATGATGGTGTGTGTTTCACAGCTGTTTCCAGACCAGAACCTATCGAAATTAGTTGCGCTTACCTTAAACCTTTCTCCCGTCGATCCTGTTTTCGATTGTCTCTCGGAACCAGCTAAATCAACGAGATTCAGTTTTCCAACTATTGTATGAGGTGGCAGTATTGAGAGTAAACAGCAGCAACAGCAATGGTAATACGTCAAAATCATATGATGGTTGCAATAAAATAAGGCACGCTAAGCAGAGGCACATTGATTTTGCCAGTCGCGCCACCTCTAATATGATCACCAGAACCATCCTTCAAACTGCGTTCCACAATAATTGTAAAAATGGAATGGGAACGAGAAGACTGAGAAGAAGAAGGGATCATTGGATAGGACTAGAAATAGCAAAAGAGGAATGGAGGAGAATTCAATGGGCGGTTACATTAAGGAGGCAGCATGTATGACGAATGGAATTGAAATGGGGGGGGCAGGCACATGTATAACAGACCGACTGATTCATTAGCGTTTCCCCGACACTGCGTTTCTTTTTCCCGGCTTGCATGACTTGGAAGAACGAAATTACAATTAGAGGGTTGGCGTTTTAAGGAAAATGCAGGTTTAAAAAAATACCATTCTCAATCTCCACTACGTTTTTCACAACAAACGTTGTGAGGTCCTGAGGCAGAAGCAGGAGTGCAAGTAGTACATTCCTACAGTCAGTGTATATAATCGAAAATAATATTGTCGTGGGTGGGTGGTTTGCTCTCTTCACTTTTAATTTCAGAGAAGATAAATGTCTCAGGCAACAAGCTATTTCTGTTGCTATTGGGGCAATGTCGAATTTTTTCCTTTAACATTTATATATTAAAGGAAACGATAAATGACTTGCCTTAACGTAGATCCCCTTCTCAGCATGTTCCTTGAGCTCACACTTACTCTTTGGGTCCTTGCTTAGCAAGTCTCGAATTTCCTCATTGTATATCTCCAAGTACGAGGCACGGACCTATAGGACACATGCAGCATGTAATTCATCAACTTCATTTCCATACTACGAACCGGCCGGCTAATAGGTGCTTTATCAATTGCTATAACATCGAAATCCAATAACTGCAAACGCACCAGATATTGCATATTTTCAGCCAGGGCGATCTTATCAAATATATGCTGTATGAATTCCAACGAGATACGGGAGAATGAGACAGTCGGATGGATGCTCACGCTAACCAAAAATGTGGAAGTGGTTAAATGGGTGTAATTACAGGTGGTGGTCCATATATATCAACATTTTTCATCACATATTGGGAAGGTGATGGGTGTCCAAAAACACCAAACAAACCTCAAACGAGAGCGGGATAATGCCTCGCATGTCTTGGGGATCAGAGTAGCCATCCATTGTATGCGTCTTTCCTGAACCGGTCTACCTCGTTGAAGCAAGAGACGGTTATGATAAGAAGCAGAAGGAAATTTGGTGTGGTGGTGGTTTATCTCATTTGTATCTCTCTCTCTCTCCCCCACCACATCCAACCACATACCTGTCCATAAGCAAATATGGTTCCATTATAGCCTTCAAGCACGGATTCAACCAGTGGAGCCGCACAAATTTCATATACCCTGCAAACATCGACGTATGATGTGAGGGTGTTGTATATTAAAAGTCAGCTAAAAGGCAATGAACATCAGAAGAACCACAAAAGAGAGAGTGAGTTCAATCTCCCGCCACATTTCGACCGTTCAAGAGGAAGCTATAAGGCTCACCGTTTCTGTGTTGTGTTTTCGTTAAATACTGCATCAAAGTAAAATGACTGCAGAAAGAACGAAATGCAGACATACAAAGGATGAGATATTGGTTCGGTGAGATAGATGCATATGTAGTAGAGCAACATGAAATCAAAGAATATCAAAACATATGGGATTCTGGAAGAATGTTGGAACGTATTTTGTATCAATGTGGTATCGAGTAATCAGATTAGGGGATGGACTTCCACTACGAGTGCAAACTTTTGGGAGGTTGGTATAAGCGACTGTGTTTCGGTCAGGAGTAGGCAAACAGAAAATGTGTTTGGCAGCCACTAAAAGACCTTGGGAGTCTTTCGCTCATCTGACTGTGGGTTCTTTATTGAAATTTCCCCTCGTACTTCGTCCGTTGAGGTAACTCTGAGGGGTAATAGATATATGAATAATCCCTGTAACTGAATGATGATATTTTCTACTTAAATACTACGCTGGAATGCCTCATCTCCTATACACATGTTATCTTCTTATCTCATTCTCTGCCCCCATTCACTTAATCTTGCGAGTTTGACTAGGAACAGACAAATACAAGGAATATATTACTTACGTGTTGTGACCATCGAACCCCTCCTTACTTGATAGAGGTCGGACTCGTACCACCACTTTAACGCATTCAGAGTTTTTAGAGGTGGCTGCTCCATGGGGATACGACATAGGCATTATATACTATAAATCTCGCACGTCCTGGTCCTTATTCTGCTATTTCCAGGTGATATAGAGAGTGCTGTAGTTTTAAAAGCCGTGGAAATGACCGCTGTTACTGTTTCATGGTTGCAAATAGTTTATTAGCTATTGAAGGGCCATAATGAGCCACGGTTGTCATTTTCAACATACCCTATGCATCCTCACCTTTCTGCACCAGTATCGTTTGTCGCGATGCACTACCTTAAGACACACCCAACCTTTTACTATCATTTTTACGTTATCAATAGCTAGCTGTTAGGTTCAAGGAGCCATACGAGTACTTCTCACAGTCCCATATTTTTGCTTGATCAAAAGCGTCTGCAGTCGTAGAACGTTGCGCTACTGAGGTATAGCAAGAGTTAATTTATGGCGTTAAGCTTACGAAAAGCTCCGCGATTCTGCTTTAGGGGCATTAAGAGCTGCAGGTGTGGCAATGCGCTTGGTCCGGGATATACTGGATATACAGGCAGCATTTTGAAGTTATGCACGTAAATACAATACCCAGGTTTCGGGATTATGTAAGGCCTCAACACTTCGTGTGGGAATCCAATACTTACATGGTACGAGGTAAAGGGTTGCTCTCCCTAGGAGCCGTCAGGGATGAACCGGACACTCAGGCACGGTTTTGAAGCTATTCACAAACTTAGAACACCCAGTTTTCGGGAGCATGGAACAAATGAACCAGTCATATGGGTATCTATTGCTTGAGTTGTTTGAGGTTAACGATTTCTCCCCCTTGGAGCAATGTTAACACTTCGGCTCAGGGCTTGCACGTGCAACGGATGGGTTTCATACATAACGCATGCGTTAATATCGGCGCAAGCGACGGTTAGATTCACACCACCCTCCAAACCCTAATCCTAACCACCCTAACCCTAACCCTAACCCTACCCATACACAATGGTACTCCAATCAGAGGGGTGAGTTCGTAGGTGGATCATAAATGGTATCAGAAGCACCAGGAGCAATGGCGAAGGCTAATGCGTTAGTGAAGAAGGTATGGGGAGGAGAGTACTCCGCATGCAAACGCTGCATTTGATAGTCTATAGTTGTGCCCCCAAAGTGATAGGCCATGAACGATCGAATTGTGATGAGGAGGGAGGTGAGATAAGGAAACGGTGCAACGGTAGTGTGGGTTTCGCATCGTTGAGATTATTAATAGCTGTTCAATGCTTTTTCAGATGACCTCGTTGCAAAATATTCGTCGACGAGTGGCCTCTATTCGAGATACAGTTTGTAAAGATATTGAAGGGGAGCTGGTGAGGCTGTAACTTAGCTAATAATGGTTAATCTGGTTTGAATTTGAATGAATACCATATCAGCGCATAACTCCGTCGTGTTGAAGATAGAAGCCTATCCTGAGCCCACTATGTCTCTAGGTAATGGAAGCTAAACCAGATTGGCCCGACACCATGGTGAGCATATCTCGAACACTATACCCACAGTTCCAGTGGTAGCAACAATAACATCTTAAGTCTAGGCGGCCATATCTTCTGTTTCGAGACAGTTGTCAAATCTAGTGCAGGAGGTGTGTGCTTGTATGCCGCAACGCTTGAGATTCCTTAACATCATATCAGTCTATGAGCAACAAGCGTGGACTCAGTTCCTTTTCTGTTAGCAGCCTACACCTTGTCCTCATTGCAAGCACAGCAGTAGCTTCTGTACCTAAAACGTGTGTGCGTTTCATTTGCCTTGAGCCTAACCTAACAACACACACATGCCTGCAATGTGTATATGATGAAGATCGACCCAGTATTCCAATACTTTGCATTTCAGCCCATACGGTCTACTGCAGTACCATCACATTGTGAGTTTGCAAAGTATAGGGGAGTGGCTCATGTGTAGTGTGCAATTGGCAAGATTTATGTATGTATCTACCTGTTTTCCTCGCGACGGCGTAATCCTTAGCGTGGTGCTGCTAACACACATACAACAACTCTAGTGTCTTTATTCCTTAGCACTCGCCCCCTGACTGAGATGGAGATGGGGGGGATAGGGGCTGGAAATGAAGTGTCTCAATCTCAATCCCTGCCGACGGAAGATGAGCAGGCCAATTCATGTTCCTCATTTGAGGTTATGACCCTACCAAAACTATTGTTCAAAAAAGCCACTTTCTCTCAAACAATGCTATGGATTGATTTGTTGTGGTGGTGCGGTGTGGTGTGATATGTGGGGCTGATGCTGAATTTTGTTATGCTCAAGTAGTTGGATAACAGCATTAGCGTCTACTAAACTCTCATTTTATAACTGCAAATCTGCGTTAAGCACTCCTCCTCCTCCTATTACCCTGTGCCTCTTGGTATTATGCCCCATGATCCATCTTCAACCCATCTCTTTAATATGAGACTGTGATCCTTTATACTAGGATATGAATGAGGTCGTACAGAAACATAATGCTACAGTGGCTTCATTGGAGGAAGCCTTTCAGGTTGGTATGCATGACGAAAACAGTTGAAAGTACACACCTAATAGCTGTTGAATAGAAGCACATTATCTATCCACTGAGCTGAGGGATAGCGGCTCTAATATTTCATCACTCAGTCTGCCATTTCGGGATTGCTGGAAACTGGAAGCAACAGCAGTTAGATGCACACAAGAATTCAATTAGCTGCATCATTCAAATAGAAGATTTCCCACTTGTTGTATTTATATGCCTCCTATTCCTTCATGCAGCCCCCTGGCGATCTATCTAGGGTTTAAGTCTTCGAGAAGAACGTAGACCTTGATTGAGGTGGTTTTGTGAGACGAGGCTACCATGGAGTAGTAAGTAGTGCTTTCTTCCACAGTAGTTTCCAAGCTTTTTAAGGAATGATATGTCTTCTTTCATACCATTACCATTTGTCTCCTTCACGCCGCGCCAGTACACATGGCGTGTGGAATCTTATTCCTATAACACGTGATGGCAGCCAGAGGCACGAGGGAAACAAACTCGCTTTGAACTCCAATCTGATCCTCCTTAGCCATCAGATAGAAGGGAACAAGCCAAGTTAATAGTAAGCACAACAGAAACACCGAGGGTATGAAAATTGTACATTCGTCATCACGTTCTCGACTTTTTTGAAGTGCTTCTTCTGCCTTTATTGTTGCATTTTAGTCTGGGTTTGCCGCAGCGGTCGATGAAAGAGATTTTTTGAAATAGATGGGTTTAATATCTCTTGATTAGAAAACCGTAGGAACTATTATGTTAAATGGAAGTGAGGAATACAGACAGGAGAGATACACACAACGAAGCTAGAACGCTCGGAGTGAACATGAAGATTTTTGGTCGATGGACGGGCGCTAGTGAATGGTGGTCAAAACACATGTGTACCTCTGTGGTGAGGATGGTGGTGGTAGCAGTGAGCGCGGTGGCGGCATCAATTGGAATTAAAACAATGCAATCGCCGTGTGGTGACCTGAATCGAACGAGTCTCCATTTCCTGACTGAGTAGTAGTGACACAATAAATCCCAATAAAATTGCGGTTGTGGAACTGGTTGGAACATAAAGGTGGTGGTAACAGCAGGTTAGATTGAGGATGCAATGGAGTCTCCTCAATGAATGGTGGCGATTTAGAGGTGGGCAGCCTTCTTGCTGGTGGCGGCTGATTATGTGTTTGCTTGGTTGGTTGTAGTGTTTCAATATTTCAGGTGCTGTGTGTGCACGTGTTGATACGTATCTGTCAGAGTTGTTGTTTCTAATAATAATAATGATATCACCGACATTGGCTTCATGTTACATGGACAGCTGAATGGGTAGTGATCCAGCGGCAGCGGTGGTCCTCAAGATGGCTTCTGGAAGTAGCCATCTTGCAAGCTTTGATTGGGTAATAGTTTACAATTAGAAGCAACTGTGCAAAGCAGACAACTGATTGGAGGTGCGTACGGTCATGCGGATGAGAAGTGTCACATCATTCAGACAGGGCAGTGGGCTGTTCACCATGATTTTCTCGGCTTAAAGCAGATATGAACTGCAAAAGCAGGAAGGTAATATGAGCAAGAGAACACAGACACAACAGCAACAAAAAAAACAAAAAAAACAGAACCAGGTTTATAACTCGAACAGATTCATCAACGGCAGTAACCCTTGAGCAATGGCATTCTTCACACAAACGGGTCACTAGAGACGAATTATCCATCTGCGGTAACACACAATATGATTCAAGCAACAAGGGCAATTATGATAACGACAGAGTACAGCACTGATGGTAGCAACAAATGCAATTATAATAGCTACAGTGCTGATGAAAGCCAAGGAACAACCCTAACCCTGAGAGAGTGGTGTGAATGTACACCTCAATTGTTGTAAATTGCAATTTTCCACTTTAAGCCCCAAAACCATAAACCCTAACCCGAGTACTTTTGAGAGCTCCGTCAAAGGCAACTTGGAGCAAACCCCTTGTTATTAATATCATGTCCCTATATAGCTCTCTCTATAAGCTAATTCATTAAGATTCCTTACATTGTGGGGAGGATAGTGTCCGGGGCTAACCCCATCGTTGATCACATTCTGTTTCGAGTGATGATTCAGTGCTAAATATGTCTACTCGCGTGCGTAACGTATAACTCTGAGGCTGGAATGATCTACCCTTAACCGTACGTTACCACTCACCTTTAGGACCAAGATCTCTCCCCCTAACCCCCCTAACTCTAATCCTAATCGTAATATTCTAACCGTAACACTAGCCCTAACTCTGTTCTGTTGTAGTGGTGGCAGCGGGGTGGGTGGTTTCATATTTCTAACCCTAACTTGTGTTGCTTGGCATGTAGTTTGTTTCATTCGTGGCGGCCTCTGATCTTGGAATGCCGTGAGCTGTGGCTATAGTTATCTTCAGATTGAGAGTGCGGGTTCCTGGAAGTTCTAGAGACGACGTGTATAATCATCATCGACATACATTGAGAGAATTTCAGTCTGGTTCTGAGGTCAAGCAAAGTGTTGTGGGTTTGTGTTCGGTGTGTTGTTTGGTCCAACGCAAAGCAGGTAGGTAGGCGGCTACTTTATAAAGTATCGAGGAGCCCGGAGTTAGGTCGTTTGGAAATTATACGTTTCCGGGCTTAACAACATGACTAACAACAATGGCGATATTGTGGGTGTTGAACCAAAGACCTGCAAACTAATAGGGGGGACATTCCAATCCTTTCTCCAACTACTATTGGCAATAGCGGCCTTGGCTGCACTCGTTGTAAAGAGATGGAAAGAGTACCCGAGGAGGCGGCCAAAAATATGGATATATGATGTATCAAAGCAGGTTGTTGGTGGTATAACTATGCACACGTGGAATATATTCTTTGGTGAGATGTTAACTTGCTTTCGTAATATGTTTGATGATGTATATGCCACCGTGAAGGTAGTGTAAGAGGTAGCTGTAGCTAATAACCACATGTGGGACCAACCCTTTTTTCTTCCTGCCATGTTATCCTTAGCAATGATTATAGCGGATTTCTCCACTGTCAGAAATGCAAAGAAGAATGCCTCCGGAAATGATGAATGTGCTGTATACCTTGTGCAATTGGTATTGGACACTGTGTTTGGCATTGTTATAATGTAACACGTGTAATCCAAGGCAGTAAATAGTTTTGTTTCTCTCTGCTTAACTCATTGTGATTCTCGATTACACTAAACCCTAATCCTACCCCCTAACCTCGTTACCACAACCCTAATCACAACCGTAATCCTAACCCTATTACCCTTAGGTATGTTATACTTGTAGCACAGGAATTTCTAGCAAAATCATTTGGCATAGATTCGTTGGCAGTAAGTTATTGTTGCCTATTCCCATTACCATGTTTGTCTTTGAAAGAGCAGCTGCTTGGCTTAATTGTTATTACTCCGCCCATCCATTTCCTTGTCATGATTGATCAGGTTTCCGGGAACTACGGGAATCCTCCTTCTTTCACTTGGTACAAGCATCAACTGGCTGCATATATGGTTATTGTTTTCGTATCAAAAACCGTTGTCAGCATTCTGGTAAGCCCAAGCACTGAACGGCGGTTGAACCACCTTGAGTACACTTGTATTCATCGCCCATCGAAATACCCTAATTCCTCTCCCCAAGGTTCTGTCCCTACTTGATCATGTTATTCCAGTTGGTAATGCTCTAGTGACACCATTCAAGAAATTACCCGATATGGTTTGTATGATGGCCCTGTCTGCGTGTCTATTTTAGCCCCTGCCTGCTCCCATCCCTGACTGTGTTTGATCTCAGGAACTCGTCTTTGTAATGATAATATCGCCATATTTTTTGAATTCCATCTTTTTCTGGATCATGGACAATCTCTTGATGGCTTCTTCTTTGAAGAAGGAAACTGTTACATCGACCACGAAATGTTACAACCGCGTATCCGCATCAAGTGAGTCTGCATTTATTCTCAATTTCTCAACACATGGATGTTTTTGTTGTTGTCTGCTGTGTGAGTAGATCATGTGGGAACGTTAGTATTTGGGATATGAATACACACAAGCGCCCAGCCAGCCCAGCATCAGCAGAGTTACAGAACATGTGACGGGGCTTTTCTGTAACAACCCTCTGATTTGGATTATATATATATTGTTGTTTTTCTTGGCAATCAGGGGAAAGGGAGAGGGATGACTGGAGCTTAACTACTTCCGGTGACGTGAATGATAGTTTCTCCCTGCGAACTCCAGAACCGCTGTGGGTGTCACCATCAACCCACCAGACATCCCCCCCACCAGAAGCGAAATTGTAAGCCAATAATAGTACCAAGTGTACAACAGTTGAAGCCATTGCCACACTACTGTCCCCGCTTGACAATCAATAACTATTCTGAACATCAAATAGGGGTCAGGTGCAGCCACGACTACCTGCCTGGATAGTGCAAACTACTAGGGATTTATGAGGTGAGCTACTGTGTGGTGTGTGTCACGTACATACGGTTTGTATTCAATAACCCCAGTTCTTATGTACCCCATGCAGCCATATGTGTGCAACACTCTCGAACAGATAGAAACCCTCAGAGATCACTGAATGTGAAATCGACTCAGAGATACAGTTGCGACTGCCTGCAGATAATGGTAACATGAAGTTGATCCACCGGTGGTGTATGTACATTGAAATTTGTAACATCCTCTTGGCTTGGTTTCTCCCCGCCCATAAAAATCCTCTCTCTCTCTCTCTCTCTCTGATTTGTGCTTCCATACCAATCCAATCCATGATGGTATCTCACTGTTTCATATATCTAAGTACAAGCCGCGCGCGCCCGCCCGCCTGCTCGAGT
>PJEL010002840.1_pt1 | contig 15436 bp, 13 predicted proteins | sample 1853271 | NCBI WGS metagenome assembly PJEL01 (sample SAMN08108733, study PRJNA415343) | Invertebrate metagenome, whole genome shotgun sequencing project. | host: Globobulimina | place: Sweden: Gullmar Fjord | collected 2015-08 | reverse complement strand
CGGTTTGTTTGATTGGGTTTATGAAGAAGAATTTACCATTAAAGATGGCTTTCGTTGGAGCCCTGATGGCAAAAAAATCGCTTACTGGCAGCTAGACACCAGTGGCAGTAAAGATTTCATCATGATCAACAATACTGATGAGCTATACCCGACGCTTACCAAGTTCCCTTACCCAAAAGTGGGTGAGGACAATGCCTTAGCAAAAGTCGGTATTGTTAATTTAGCTAACCAAAAAACCACGTGGACTAAATTACCAAACAACTCTCGTAACATGTACATTCCACGGATGAACTGGTCAGGTAATAGCAACGAAGTATTAGTTCAGCATGTTAACCGTAAACAAGACACTAACCACTTATACCTTGCCAACGCTACCAGCGGTAAAGTTAAGCTAGTGATGACAGAGCAAGAAGAAAGCTTCCTCGACTTTTTTGACGATGCTAGATGGTTAGATAACGGCAAGAGCTTTATTTGGACCAGTGAGCGCAGCGGTTGGCGTCACCTTTACCGTATTTCACGTGACGGTAAAACAGTGACTAACCTAACCAAAGGCGAATTTGATATTACCGGTATTAAAGCCGTTGATGAAAAATCTGGCTGGTTATACTTTATTGCTTCACCTAAAGATGTGGCACAGCGCTATTTATACCGCAGCAAATTAGATGGCAGTTTATCTAACCAAAGAGTTACACCAACAGAATATGCTGGTTTTAACCAATACCAAATGGCCGAAAATGGTAGCTGGGCAATTCATAGTCACTCAAGCTTTGCCAAACCAACCAGTAAATACTTAGTAAATATTCCAGCTGATAGCAGCGCTAATGGCAAAGCTGTGCATGAGAAAAAGCACACTTTAATGAGTAATGACAAGTTAAACGCAAAGCTAGCACAGCTAAATATTGCGCAAACTGAGTTCTTCCAAGTAAGCGCGCAAGACGGTGTAGTACTTGATGGTTACATCACTCGCCCAGCAAACTTTGACCCAAGCAAAAGCTACCCAATCATCTTTTACGTTTACGGTGAAGCGTGGGGACAAACAGTACAAGACAAATGGCGTGGTGATAAATTCTTATGGGACCAGATGTTAACCCAACAAGGTTTTATCGTTGCCTCAGTTGATAACCGTGGTACACGTGCACCTAAAGGACAAGCATGGCGTAAGTCTATTTATGGCGGTGTAGGTATCTTATCTTCACGCGATCAAAGTGATGCCTTAAAAGCGATGGCAGAACGTTGGTCTTACATCGATACCGACCGCGTAGGTATTTGGGGACATTCTGGTGGCGGCTCTATGACACTGAACATGTTGTTTAGATACCCAGAGCAATATCATGTTGGCATTTCATCAGCGCCAGTAGCTGATCAATTACTTTACGATACAATCTATCAAGAGCGTTACTCTGGCCTGCTAGAAGATCATGCTGAAGGTTACAAGCAAGGTTCACCAATTACTCATGCACAAAACTTACAAGGTAAATTATTGCTAGTACACGGCACAGGTGATGACAACGTGCATTACCAAGGTAGTGAGCGTTTAATCAATAAGCTTGTAGAATTCAATAAGCAGTTTGAGTTTATGTCTTACCCTAACCGTAGCCACAGCTTAAGAGAGGGCAAAGGTACTACCCTGCATTATAAGACTATGAAGACAGAGTTCTTTAAAGAGCATTTGTTAGAGAAGTAACTTTGTTTGTCTAAAGCTAATTAAGAGCTGAGACAATAACATTTACTTGAAGAAAAAAAGGGCAACTAGTTTGAAGCTAGTTGCCCTTTTTTTTCAGCATGGTATCTAAATATCATCGACCATTTTATCCTGATCATATTGTCGGTGTGCCGACTACACGCAAGGGGAAAATAGACACAGATCTCCCCCTTGCATCCCCCGCTGTGCCCTACTCAGCAAAACATTCAACCAACAACTAGCGTAAACCTCGATTCCTGCCAATTTATCATCCATGAACAACGGCACCCCTCGACGTCCTGTCTCGTGTCGAGGCCTACCATTGCTAGTTGGTGATTGAATTGCTGAGATGGGAATAGGAGCTCTTGGGTATTATCTTTTATCAAACGAACAATAGAGCTTTTGCAGAGATAAAGTGACACTGCCTCAGCAAGCACCAAGTCTGCTTGAATAAACGCTGAAATGAATAAAAGTGTTCACGTATGTTCATCAACGCGGCTCCTCGAAACACTTGATTGAATGAAAGATTAGGTTTATTCGTATCATCCATATACTCACCTGCTTCGCAGGTTAGCTAAAGCTATGCAAAAATGTTCCCTACATTTTTGTTATTCGTAGCGCCGGGAGAGTCCAGAGAGCTTAACTTAGGTGTAACGCGGTAGCTCTCCTTCTTTTTCTGGGTATAGTCGCCACCGCGACGCGAAAGAAGTTAAGAGTGCAGTCACACTTTAAAGACGACATGACATCAAGTCATATATAGTAAGGGCTTAAAATTCGCTAGCTGTGCTATAAAGCGGCTCTGCCCCCTTTATTATTAGTAATTTTGCTTGTAGTTAGCTAGTGAAGAGCTGAGACAGTAATATTTACTTAAAAAAAGGGCAACTAACTTGAAGCTAGATACCCTTTTCATTACCTAAAATAAAGACTTTTATTATAAACCGTTTAAACCCGTAAATGTGTGGTATTAAATAATGACACTATACTTTGCATCACTATAGAGAGTAAGATTGGATTACCCAGACACCCTTTCAGATTATTAGTGGGTTATTTTACGTAAACTAACATCTCATTTAACTTATCAATTATGAAATACTGATCACGCTTTCTTTTATAGGAAAATCTAAAATTTGGCTTACTCCCCTAGCAGAGCTATATAAGACAGAAACGCCAAACTTAGCACGTGTAATAGCAACATAAAGTCTATTATATGAGGCATGATTCAAGAAGTGCTTCGAATCTATACTATTTTCTTCTGTAGCTGGCATATGGCCTTTATCTACACCAACTATAACGACACCATCGAACTCTAGTCCACCTACATAATCTATCCCAGACAAGATATATTTATTTGATTTTTCAGCTATTACTTGAGATTTTTTATCCCCTCGCTTTTTAATAAACTGTGCTGGCTTATTACTGTCAGACGCAAACCGTTCAATATTCATTAAGATCGAATCTGTAGCTGCAACAACAATGATCCTTGACCTTTTTGAAGAGGTTTCATGAGCCAAACGGTCAACTGATTTAAAAACTTGCTTTATAACTTCTTCATCAGATTCGAACCCTAAGCAGTACGGTTTTTGTGAACGTTTTTCTTCCTCTGAAGTAAATGAATCTTCGACTTTATCCAAAGGGTTTTCCATATTTGTAAATATTGTAGAGCCGGATGATAAAATCGAAAATGCCAATCGTACTATATCAGGAGATGATCTAAATATAGTTTTTAGACTTATTTCTGCATTATTATCATTACCAAATACTTTATCAAGCTCTTCAGTTTCTAACGAGATATTAGCTAAAGACTGGCTACGGTCAACTGAATAAATAATATTAGATATATGCTCATCCTTTAAAAGATGATGCATCACAGATAATTCATTAAGATTAAAGAGGTGAGTTTCATCAACGAGCATTACATCAAACCCTTCAACATTTCGCCTACGCCTCCATATAGGGGAATCCAATTGACTCAAGGCACTTAAAATCACATCATCGCTATCAAAATAACCTGTGGATTCAAGCTTTTTTTGATACATATTGTAAATACTAAAAATACAATCAAAATCATCATCTATCATCAAAGGAACCGAGTGCTCGATATAGTTTGTTTTTTTATATTTAGATAGATCCTGCCCAGCTCGCCCTTTAATTAATTCTGCTATTTCATACTGCAAAGATTGAATTTGCAGTTGTTCATCGCTACTAGAAAGAAACTTGAATAATTCTTGTGAAATGAATTTTTTGTGAGAAGCAAGGTGAGTTTTTTTGAAGGTTTCGATAACATCAGCAATCAGTATTTGCTGATAGTCTTTAGAGTTTTGTGCATCTTTATCTAATAATTCAGATTCTTCGATTTTATTACCTAATGATTGAATACTCCATTCTTGCAGAGTAACTACTTTTAATTCAATAGTGTATTTACTTGATAGCTCGCTATACCATGAAACTTTTGGAAAAATTATACTTTCTATATATTCTTTGGAAGCATAGCTGTGGGTTATAAATACAACTTTTAGCGACTTAAGTTCATTCTTAGCAGCTTCTAAAATGCTGCAGCACCTTAATGAAAGACTTAAAGTCTTTCCTGTACCAGCCGCACCTTCAATTCTCTCTGGACCATAATCACTTCTGAAAACAAACTTTTCTTGGCTACTTGTTAAAAGTTTTTTCCAAGAGTCAAAACTAGTATTTGAATCTATAGGCTTGAATGAATCATCTAAAGTCTCTACGCGAAGTGGGGTTTCAGAATCAATTTGGTTTATAGTACGATCTACATCTACACCTTTTGTTTGTTCAATAGCTTTTCTATAATTTGTAGTTACAGCTTTATCAGAAATAACATCATTACCATAATGAAAAATCAATAAATGATGAGTTCCTCTTTTATCTTGCCTGTTCCAGTCTGGTTTTATATCCATTAAAACTTTGGATCCATCCCCTATGCTATTTTTCTTAGGAATTAAAACCACAAGATCTTTATCAGCTATAAACCACTCCCGAGAAGAAAAAGGTATTTTTTCCCAGTATTTGATCGCCATTCTACATACTTTTTGAAGTATGCTTAACGCATCCGCAAATGAGCACACTGAAAATCCAGAAAAATTTTCAGTGTCAATAACTAATAAATGATCATAATCAGGAGCCTCCCCTATAAAACCAATACCATCTTTCAAACTCACAACCCCTAGAGTATCTAGTAATTGATTTTTCTTAACTCCATTTATCAAAAACGAAGAAAGACACATCCCTTCGTCATACTCTGTACTCTGTAATTGCCTTAGAGAAACTATTGCTTTTGCTGCTGACCTATCAATAGAAATATATTTCATATTATTTTTCCGAAATGTACACATTAAAAAAATTATCTACCATATTTGATGCTGGGTTTGTTACGCCAATCCTTGTAAATAAATTAGAAAACCTTTGCATAATGAGTTCAATATAGGGTGACTTAACGTTACAAAGAACATATGACAGACCTCCTGGTTCGATGATTAGAGACCTCAATGTATTTTCTTTACCTAGAAAGTCATCATGGTTGCAACCACTCTTAATTAAATCAGAAGTATAAGAACTCATATGATGAACTTCCCGAAGAAGTACAACATAAGGGCCAAGTATCTTGCCTCGATCATTATGATCAACCACTTCATCAATTAAAAAGAACCCTTCAGTCTTATTTTCTGTTAAGTCTTTAAGCTCTTTTTTAAATTTTTTATCAGGAATTACTGATAAGTCCTTCTGAGAGATATTAGTCCACTCTTTTTTTTGGACGGACTCTATTAGAGTTACCTTTGACAAATAACTCATTGCATTAGTTAAATTTTTTTTCTTAGATACTAGTTTTTCAATACCTTCTTTAATACCATAATAATCTATTGTATCTGGGCTCCCGCCCTCGGTTTTTATAATGTTTTTAATTTTTTGTATTTCTTCATTTCGTTGATCCACTAATAATTTTCTAGCAACATAATATAAAATGTATTTTTCTAACTTTATAACTGGAAGATAGCTATATTTAGAGGTTTTATTATTGGCTAGGTCACATCTAGCACTTATTAGCATTCCAAGATCTTCACTCTTTCCGAAATCTTCATTAAATGCATTATTGAAGATAGACCCTTGAGTGATAGTTTTGATAGAACAAACACTACACATATCACGTTTTTTATTAATTATATTTCTCCTATAAATGAAAAATTTGATGATATTCTCATTAATTAAAACATCATTTTTATTTTATATTTTTATACCTAACTGGCTTTCTAAGTGTTTGTAGAATTTTTTTCTATCACGAGGATTTTCTAAAGAAGAGCAAGCGGAATCTAAAGCATCAATAGCTTGTTGTTTTGAAATTTTGTACTCAGCTACTTTAGGAGCTAAATAAGTTTTATATATATAACTTAATTCGTTATAGCTCCCATTTTGTCCACAAGACACTTTAGGCGAGTCGCCCTCTCCTTGAGGGTGGTCATCTTCATAATCGTATTTATCATTAATATCTTTAATTGACTTTGGTTTATTCAATATCTCATTTAAAATTGACATTTTTGTTCCCCTATAAATATAAATTGCTGACTGTGCCCTATTCTAGTTACTTTCAAAACGAACTTGGCTCTGACTGGCTGACATTGACCACTGCGTTGTAGTCACTGACTTTTGAATATTTAGCTGCAGCAGCGACATCTAGTTTTACTTCTTCAATGATGTCGAGCTTTGCTGCACTGTCCTTATAGCGGGTAAACCAAGTGCTACTTAACTTGGCTAGTTTCATCCAACCACTATCCCTTAGGTGGGCATCAAACTTTTCTTGCTCTGCGGCTGTCGTTTTATTACTTAGCTTTAGCGCTAACATTGCGTACATTCTTCTTTCCTGTGTTCAAACTTGAATCCGTCTATAACTAAACAAGCTATACCTATCCATTACTTAATTACTATCTAACTAACAAACCATGTTCAGGCAATAACTCTCTCAACACATAGGTCCTGTGATAAGCCGCAGCTTGTAAAAACCTAAATACATCGAGTTGCATGACACCTTCAGAGTTTTCAGTACTTTCAATAATATCAAGTTGAGATAGCCACTCTTGTGCCTTGTATGGGGGAATGCTTTCACTGACACCAAATAACGAACCATCTTCAGCATATTCTTGCCACCTACTAATACGCCCTTCCATGCCTGCTTGTGTACTCAGTATTTCAGCAACTTTTTCTTTTATGTCACTGAACTCAATACCGATTAAATCAGTCAATTCAGGGTTGTTACAGGCGTAGGTTTTAAATCGAGCATGCAGTTTTTCACAGGCTTCCAAGAAGGTTTTTGGGTTGTTTCGCCAGCCAGAATGGCCCCCTGACTCATAGGTAAACTGCCAAGTGAGAAATGGGCGATCAGGGTAAGTGTGTGCCGCGCCATGGCCTAAGCCATTAGATAGACTTTCAGCTGCGCTTGCGGCAAGCTTGGTTTTAAATGCCTGCCATTTGCTAACAATATATTCTTTAATTTCGCCTGTAAGGTCATCTTTAAACTCAAATGAATCACTCTCTATGCAATTTACTTCAGAGGAAATACCCGAAAAGCCATAATGCGAGAAAGTGTCAGCATAGACATGAGCTGCCACACCGATTAAGTAAGGACTGAATACTTTAGGAAGTGCCAAATAATGCTCAAACATTTGTTGTGCTATTTCGCTATCTTTCACACACTTCAATTTTTCTTCATAAGTACCGCCTTGCCCACCGGGCAAGAAGTGATAGGGTACCCAAACTAAGCTTTGGTCTTCAGTATCTAAGTTTTTTATATTATCTGCATGATGCGCTGTAGCAGTAACATGTAGCTGAGCCTTATCAAGTGTGACTAAATTTTTATGGCCGGCATTATCATCAACAAACTGTGCTGAATAAGCTATTTTTTTACAGGTTACTCTATCAAGACCTGCCGCTCTGGCCATGGCATAAGTGCCATAGTAGTGCATATCAGTTTGCATAAATGACTCTCCATCAAAGTTCAGCTCGCAATAGCAATGCAAAAATCATTGCTTAATAGGCTATTTACGCACCATTTTCTTCACAAGATGGGAAAGGCATACAAAGTATGATTATTATTGGGTCTTTTTTATCAGCATTGCCAGTGCTGCTAACATTGTCTAATTGGAAGGTATCTTGAGCTGAAGCTGTGCTAATTAATAACGTAAGTGCTAAGGCAGTGATAATTTTCTTCATGATATCCATCTTTAATTTTTTGATTTTAGATGGCACTAAACTACTGGAATGTAATAAGAAATAATAACTGCCGTTTACTGCGTTTTACTGCCCTTGAGGGAAATTTGTGCAATAGATGAGTCATTTAGTACCTTTTCACTGAAGTACATCTTGGAGTCTAAAAGATTAAACGTTTTCAGATTGATATCCGTCAAATGCTGTTCTGGTTTATTATTACTATTAAGGTTTGATGAGTAGAAAGTTCGATTATGAACAAAGTAAGCGATGTCACTTTTTACTAGCCACTGTTTACCACTACCCAAATAATAATCAGCCAAATACACGGGCGGTTGAATATTAGTGTGTAAATCTGTCAACTGGGATATTCCTAACTTCTCTTCTTGGGTGACATAATATTTATCATTCTCACAGTCTGCTTTTATCCCGGTGATGCCTTTTATTCGAATATCGACTTTTCCTGTTGCTGGGTTTATTTCTGCTAACGACCAAACATCATTAACTTTGGTCGTTGCCATTATGGTCTTATTATTACAGTGCCAAATAGGACTTCTGAAAAGCGCTTTATCTTTACTTACTTTTTCAGAGGTTTGATCACTTAGATTAATCACATTTAATGTTGAGTCTGTTAAGTAAACTAATGAGTTATTATCGCCAGACAAGCTTAACTCTTTGATTGATACTTGCTGTTGATACTTGGTTAGCTGTTTTAAGCTGCCGTTATTATATAACCAGATTTGTTCTAGCCCTGTTCTATTTGAAACAAAAGCATATCGCTCAGGCGAGGTATTTATAGGCATAATAGAATGATCATTAAAAGAACCTTCTTGCAGCTTTACCGGTTTACCTTCCCCTAATGTCGTTTTAAATAAATCACTAATATAAAACTCTCCAAAGCCTACCAAGAAATGGTCGTTTTCAATTAGTTGAATAGTTTGCGAAGCTTGGCTTAATTTAGTCAGTTTACTGTGCTTTTTATTGCTTAGGTTAAATTGAACAATATAAGCATCTTGGTCGATATAAAAGAGTGACTGGCTATCCTTTGCCCAAGCAACATTATATAAAAGATACTTATAGCTAAATAACAAAATTTTCTCTTTGGTTTGCAAGTTCATGGTGTAGACACGACCAATAGCGGAAGCATCATAAGTTAATATGGCTAAGCTGTTACCATCAGGACTTAAGCTTAAACTGTAGTCACCGTAGGCATATTCTGTTGGAATAGTAAGTTGTTGTTCTTTGCCGGTAATTAGATTGATACGCTTAATTTGCATCGCCTTATTTAGCGCGGTTTTATAGGAAAAATATAGCCACTCATTATTTTTGTCTACCGCTACACGGCTTTCACTTTTTTCTTTACCACAAGAGGTAATAACTTCTGGTTTGCTAAAGGTCATTTCATCAATAAGCTGAACTTGTTTTACTAAGCACTGTTCATTTTCAAAAGCCTGATAAAACAAGGTTAAGCCATCGGCACTCCAACTTGGCGTACTTGAAAACCCTGCATCATCAACAAACAAAAACTTATTATTCGACAGTGCCTTTACTTTCACTTGGTATTGTAAGGCTTTATTTTTAGCATGGGAAAACGCTAAGTATTTACCATTAGGCGATAAACTTGGGTTTATCTCCTGGCCTTTAAGGTAAGTCATTGCTGTGGTTTTATATTCTTTAATAGCTTCAGGGGAAGTCGTATTAAATGGGAAGAATAGCAGAGTTATCAGTACTAAAGTTAACAAAGCCAATAACAGCACTGGCAATGCTTTTACTATAGGGGGTCTTGCTATTTTTTCTGGGGCTGACTCTTTATCTTTAGTTTTTTCTCTAGTTATATCTACTTGCACCTCGCTAGGTTCAATGAATGTTTTCACTTCACACACTAAACAATAACCTTCACTTCTTTCATTGATAAGATTTTCGTTTTTTTGCCAACCTAGCTGCTTTCTTAGTTTTGTTAACGCTGATTGAACCGTTTTATCTTCTACTTCACGAGCTTTCCAAATTTTTGCATGCAACTCTTTAACGCTAACCAACTCGCCTTTGTTTTCAATGAATAGTGCCAAGATATTTGCAAGTTGTGGTTTTAGGTTTTCAACAGAGCCGTCGTGTTTGGTTATGGTTCTACTTGAAGGGCAGAAAATTAGATTTGCTAGTTGATATTTAGTTGAATTATTCATGGGAAGATCGATTTAATAGGTTGCTCAGCGTGCTATCCAAACAAATTTGAAATAAAAGATGCAGCGTAAATTGGCTACTTGTAATGCTAATGACTAATAAGTGTATATTGAGCAATTGATTGTATATAAATGCCCGTTACTCTACTAGTGAAGATGATCAGCTCTGCTAAGATTGTGCCGTTAAAAAGGTAAAGCTATAGCTGGATCAGCTTTTAATAATTCACAAAGAAGAACAATGACATTAAGGGTGATATCTATATTAATATGTCATCAATCTTTTTCTTCCCTTTAAAAGATTGATAACCCTTATGCTTGCAGTCGATAAAGGCTAGCCTCTACTCATAATTGCCTCATTTAATGCCAAGACAATCTCTTCAATATGTGTTTTATTTTTACTACTTAATGCTTGGTTTTCTCCCGATGACGTATTTAGAACAACCGAATACTTCTCTCTAGCCTTGATTAAAGCAAGCACCGCAATTACCGTAATTATTGCTCCCCATAAAAAAGACTTAGCAGCAAATAAAACAAACAAAGCGATCAGGCCAAGTAAAATTCCCGTTACTTTATTCGCTGCTGTTACTCCTGTTTTTACCGAGGAAATATTACCCATTGCATAGGCTTTGCCATAAACAACAAACCTATTATTGGACACTGAAATATCACCTGAGTCGAAAAACACTTCTTCTTTCATTACAGCTCCTACTTTATTTTGAATTTACAATAAAGGCTTTTAATGGTGGTAGTCACGATCACATGCCTTTGCCCTTTAGTGCTTAGCTAGTGGTAAACTTTTTCGCATAATTCTTTTTAACAATTCGATTGATAAAGCTATTTAAGCCGATCCCGATCATTGCTAAACAATGCATTTCATTAATATTTACCGCACCAGTACTTTCAATTGTATAAAGGTAACAAGCACCATCTGCATACCGAATGGTAATTTCACCATGACCAAGTTGGTATGCAGTTATCCTTGAGTTACCACTTAAATTTTTATAGCACTTCATGTTCATTTTCTCTTTCCATTAGGCTTGCAATGGTATGTAGAGGTGAAAGCCTAGTAAAAAACAAATTCATTACTTTGGCTTACTAATAAGAGCATTATCTTTAAGTACGGGTTTTACTGCTCCACCAGAGCCATCATCCTCTGGATAGTCAACACAAAAAGGAAAAGGTGAGCATTTAAATGATGGGGCTTTTTCAAGCATTATTGCTTGGATTGTCATTGGCTCTATTTTCTTAATAACAGCTTTGTCGTTTTGAACAGACTCAGCAAAAACAAAACCAGATGAAATGAATAAGGTAACTAAAGTGATTTTTTTCAACATTATAAAACAACCTAATTATATGATTTTAAAATAGGTGTTTAATATTGAATTTACTGAGGAAAATATCTTTATGGAATTATGATTTAAAGCTTATGCTTTTCTTATTTGGTGAGGTTTTTAAGGTTTTAGACGTGTTTTTCTTGCGCTTATGATAGTACGAATACACAATAGCAATGAACTTGTTTATTGACTGACTAAAGGTTGTACAGTGTCAAATTCTGACTTAATTCTTCTTGGAAAAAATATACTTTTTTCACCTAAAAAGAACACCCTAATATCAAAAGTTGATAGTAGCCAAGTTGTGCCATTAGAAAACCTTGAAGCAAAAGTTTTGTTAAAACTCTACCAAGCTCAAGGGGAAACATTATCTAAGGATGTCCTATTTGAATGCTGGCCTCCTGAGGTAAATACTTCAGATAATTCGTTAACACGCATTATTTCTACCTTACGCAAAAAGTCTAAAAGCATAGACCCTACTTTAGAAAGCTTTATCGTTAATATTTCTAAAAAAGGCTACCACTTAAAAATTGAACATAGTGAAAAACAAGCCTTAATCCCAATAGAGAACGAGGGTAAGAAAGACAAAGAAGACAAAGAGGATAAAGAAATAACTCTAGCTAACAATAAGCCTTTTTCTTCTAGCATACGCCTTTCCATATTCTTTATCGCTACAGTAATAGTTGTATCTTTAATCTTAGCTATATTGTTTAGCGCTGAAAGTACCTCAGAGTCAGATGACCGACTGCAAACTAAAAAACCTCATTATAAAATTGCCTATGAGTCAAAAACAATGAAACATGAGCTATCACCGAGTGAAAGTGGTGATTTTATTGTTTTTTCAGCACAAGTACTCGACTCTCCTCAACGAATAATAGCCATTCACACGGTAGCAAATAGCACCACCGAATATATAAAACGACCAGGCGTTGAGCTAACTTCGCCAATTTTATTACCTGACGATAATGTCGTATTCAAAAATATTAAAGATGACCAATGTTGGATTGAGAAAATCAACTTATCTGCGTTACTAGCTGGTGACATAGGTGAAACCATTGCTAGCTGCAGTGCCAATTCACCGACATTTTCTATGGCATATAACGGTAATAACGGCCTATTCATTACTGAGTCTTATAAAGAGTCTATTCCTGCAAACTTACGCCTTATTAATATAGAAAATGGTGAGCAAGTGGTGATTAAAGCAGGTCAAAAAGGTGGTACTGGTATTTATAAAGTCGTTACCAATAAAGACAATACTCTAGTAGCACTATTGAGTTGCAATGATTGGTTTACTACTCATATAGCGATCTTTGAAAGTGACAACTTTGACAAACCATTGTGGTCTACTCAGCTTGAATCTCTCTTATATTCTGCTGCATTGTTCGATTCAAAAGTTATATACAAAGACAATTATGGCGGCATAACCACAGTTAATTTTGATGATGATGGCAAGCAATTAGACAGCTCTCAATTACCAATCATGCAACCATTCAAAGCCGTAACTCGTTTTAATAAAGGTATTATATTTAATGAAGGTGAATTCTATTCACAAAACATATTTATAAATGGCTTATATGCAGATACTTCAACCGCAATTACTGATGAAAAGGGTATAAAAAATAACATTCCTTTTCAGTTTGATGACGAACAAGTTTGGTATTCATCAAATAGAACCGGCATTAGCCAAATTTGGTCATATAATCAAAATACTCAACAACAAAAACAAGTGAGCAGTTTTAACAAAAGCCTATTAATCAAAAGCATGTCGGTAGATAAAGACAATAGTATTGCCGCCATATCTACTCAAAGCGGCATATTGATTTTCAACTTAGACAGTCAATATCATTTTAATGAGTTGATTGCGCAAGTTGAGGGCACTCACCCTGCTTTAGCAGATGACAAACTTATTTTTACCGGTAAAAAATCAGGTAATTACAACATATTTAGTTATCAGCTCAATTCAGGCGAGATCAAGCAAATAACGGCTAATGGCGGATATAATCCATTAGTAATAGACGATAAATTATTCTTTGAAAATTATCATAAATTTGGTATTTGGACACTCTCTGAAAAAGGGCAAGAAGAGTTACTAATTCCACTATCCTTCGAGCTCGCACACTGGTTTTATTTTGAGGATAGCTTTTATCTATATGACAATGCTAATCAGCTTTATACCTATGATACTGTCACTGATGAACTGTCGGAAAATGAGTTAAGTGCTGATTGCAACAAAGCAAAATATATCGTTGAGGGGTTTTGCATCAAGGTTAATAATGAAAAATTTGCCAATCAAATGGTTATTCTAGACGGGCAAGAATAAGAGTTAGAGGGTTTAAAACTATTGTTTTGAAGTATCTTGCTTTGAAGTAAATAGTTTATACATGGTTAAAGAGGGATAAACGTTAAGGAAAGATGAAGACTAAGAGTGGACTGTTGTTGATTAAACCGAAGAGTTAACCTGCTTGATCATGGTCTAAGTGGCATAAAAGTTTATAAAATCCTTCCGCCTCTTGTAAGCTGCCAAATAGCCCGGCAACATTACCATCAGGCTCAACAACCTCATAAGAGGGTCTTATATCGTTACCGCTGTTATCCAATTCACTTACACACACTAAGCTAAAACCGGATTGACTTGCATGAGTTTTTCTATTTCGCATTAACGGCTCCAGTGGCAAATAATAACTGCAAAAAGCAAAGTCGTCCTTGTCTTTTAACATTAGATATAGCCTTGAAAAATAAAGTTAACTTAAAATGTTTGCTACTTTTAGCTAACTTCTAATGAAAGAGTTAACGCCATCGTTATATCCTTGAGAGAAGGCTTGGTGAACACTTTTATAACGCCCATTCTCACTGGTATGTGAGTCTCCTAAGCTATCGATATCTAAACTAATAAAAGTCTGTAACAGAGAACCTTGCTGGTAGCCTGAGTTATAGGCACACTGACAGCACTTATGCACTCCCTTGCCATTCATTTGATGTGGCTCTAAATCAGGTAACGCGCTTTCGTCAAATTGCCTCACGTGAACTTTATTGCATGGCATTTTGTCATTCCTATGTATTATTTTTAATCTTTGCGGTTCAGCAATGAAGCCTGCCTTTGATGCAGCTTTTCCTCTAAGGGCTAAGTTTGTGTCAGTTGATAACATTGCTTGCATTCTATTGGCTCCTTGTCCGTGAAAGTACCAAAATCTTCTAGGTGTAGATTTCTATGTATCGATTTCAAGGGACATTGATGAATTTTTTAACCTTAATGCAATATCCCATAGTTTCATGTCAAAGAACATTACACGACATTACAACAATGATGACATTGGGCTGACATTGCACAAACAAATAATTTTATTTAAAGATTTTTCGAAAAAATCGTTCAAAAAATGACAGACTATTACAAGAATAAAATAACCTAGTATTTTTCTAAAATAATTGACCTAAGCAAAAAACAGACAATAAGCAATTATTTAACAAGAACTTATTAAACAAGAAAACATTGAAATATATGATAAATACCAGTATTAAGTAGGTCGTAATTGACTGACATTGTTTGAGAGGCTGTTAATCTTTAAATTTACCTCAGCTTTTAAGCAACTAATTACAAGAACAGACGACATCTAGGCACAAAACAGACACAAATTAATCACGAGTATTACTTTTAGCAAGCGCGAGAATACTTATCATCAAATAGTAGTAGGAAGTATCATGAACAAATTTATTAAAGCTTTATCAGTAGTATTGGTTTTATCAAGCAGTGCTTTTTTACCAAGCGCCAATGCAGCAAGTGCAACCAGCTCTACCGAGATGTTAATCACTCTGGCAGAAACCGACCCAATGTTAGTTGAACGATTAAATAATATTGCTTTAAATGATGAAAAACTACTCAACCAATTAATGAAAATGTCTGAGTCAGACCCAGTGAAACTAGAGAGATTGGTTAACTTAGCCGAGACGGATCCGGTGATGTTCTGGATGATAGCGAATATTTATAATGCTCAACAGGCTACAAAATTAGAGCCTGTTGAAGAAGAACAGCAGATGTC
>PJEL010002839.1_pt1 | contig 15440 bp, 7 predicted proteins | sample 1853271 | NCBI WGS metagenome assembly PJEL01 (sample SAMN08108733, study PRJNA415343) | Invertebrate metagenome, whole genome shotgun sequencing project. | host: Globobulimina | place: Sweden: Gullmar Fjord | collected 2015-08 | reverse complement strand
TCTCCCGGTCATCTTCCTCACCGGCGAAACCGAAGTTGATACCGTTGTAAACGCGATTCAACTCGGGGCTTTCGATTACCTGCTCAAACCTGTTGACCCTCCGCGACTTCTCACCCAAGTACGCAATGCAATCGAGAAGGGTCGTATGGCGATGCAGATCGCCCAGTTGCAACGTGAAGCCGGCGGAAACTCGTATTCAGGCCTCGTCGGCCGATCCGGACCCATGAACAACCTGCAGCGGCAGATGGACCGTCTATCCAGCTGTGACACCACGGTTTTGATTCACGGAGAAAGCGGATCGGGTAAAGAGTTGGTCGCGAAAGGGATCCACGAAGCCAGCGGCCGGAAGGATGGTCCGTTCATCGCCGTAAATTGCGCGGCGATCCCCGAATCCCTTCAGGAAGCAGAACTCTTCGGCCATGAAAAGGGAGCGTTCACAGGCGCGATTGAAAAACGCATCGGCTGTTTCGAACAGGCCGACGGAGGCACCCTCCTACTTGACGAGATTGGTGAATTGAGCGACTCGCAACAAGCCAAATTATTGCGCACTCTTCAAGAAAGACGGTTCCGTAGGGTCGGTGGGCGTCAGGAGATCCGCTCGGATTTTAGACTGCTCGCTGCGACTCACCGAAACCTCGAAGAAAAGACCCAAACCGGCCAATTCCGGGAAGACCTATTTTTCCGTATCGCGGTCTTTGAACTCGAGATTCCACCGCTCCGTCTTCGAACCAGCGATATTCCCCTGCTCGCCGAATGTTTTGTTGAAAAATATGCAGGCGATCGTGCCGAGCATCTATTGATAGATACGGCAACGTTGCGAATTCTGCAGGATTACCGCTGGCCGGGAAACGTGCGTGAGCTCGAAAATGTCATTCAACACGCTCTGATCGTTACGAATGGCAACGAAATCCTGCCGGAACACCTGCCAAAACGTGTATTCCATCCACGAAACGACGACCAAGAAGCTATCCCTGCGCCTGAATTAGAAAAGCTCACAAACCTCGGCGTCAAACCAGAACCACTCAATCTCAACCTCGAAGACCTGGAAAAACAAACCATCAAGAACGCAATTGAGCAAACAAGAGGCAACCTTTCCGAAGCCGGGCGTTTGTTAGGCATTTCACGATCATCGGTCTATCGTAAACTCCTTCGGTACGAGATTCAGTGACAGCTATATTTGATCTTCGAGAACCTTCATGAGATGGAAAATTGGCGTATCCCTGAAGAAGAAGAGAAACAGAACTGGTCCCGGCCATTACTCTTGGCACAGTACATCGCTGAATCGGCAAGACGAAACAAGGTCTCCGCGTCTTCACTATCCTCAGGATAGATTGCGACCCCTACGCTGCCCGAGATCGTAGCTTTAGCGCCGTCAATCTCATAATTCTCGGCTACGCTCCCAAGAATTTTCTTAACAACCCTTCTGACATCGCGGCGACTGGTGATCCCCGACAGAGCGGCCACAAACTCGTCGCCGCCGATCCGCGCCACAGTATCAGTCTCCCGAACGCTCGCGATCAGCCTGCGGGACGCTTCAATGAGCAACTGATCACCGGCGCGATGACCTAATGAATCGTTCACGAGTTTGAAATGGTCGAGGTCGATGAATAGCAGCGCTACCAAAGTGCCCTCTCGTCGAGCTGCAGCCAACGCCTGTTGGAAGTGTCGCTGGAACAAACTTCGCTTCGGCAGATCGGTCAGCTCATCAAAGTTGGCCTTGTGCCAATTCGCGGCCTCGAGCCGTTTCTGCCCGGTAATATCACTAAAAATGCCGACATAACGTAAGACCCGGCCGTCAGCATCATTGATACTGCTGATCGACAGCCACTCGGGGAATACCTCGCCATTCTTGCGGCGATTCCAGATCTCTCCTTGCCACCCGCCTTGGGCAGCGATCGCTTCCCAGATGCGGCGATAGAACTTCTTGTCATGCCGCCCGGATTTGAGTACGTTGGGTTTCTTCCCGATGACCTCTTCTTTGGAAAAACCTGTTACTTTACAAAACATCGGATTGACCGCAACAATGTGCGACGTAGCATCCGTCACCATAATCGCTTGCGATACTGATTCGAAGACCCTGCTCGCCAAAAGCTGGCCCTCTTCTGCATAACGGCGCTCGGTGATGTCCCGAAGGCAGGTGGTGAACATCGTTTGTCCTCGATGTTGAATGCCCGTGACCGAAACCTCAGCAGGAAACCGGGATCCATCTGCTCTTTGGGCGTTGATCTCAAACCAACGACTCAACGGCCGATCACGACCATCAAGCAACCGTTCAATTGCAGAATGATGTTCCTTTCGGTGTTCCGGAGGTATCGCGATTTCATCGAGTCTTTTGTTTTGAATATGTGAACGTTCGATGCCGAACATCTGTTCGGCTGCCGAATTGAAGATTTGTACCTTGCCACCACTATCAGTGGTCAAAATGGCGTCAAGGGTACTATCGAGTATGCCGCGAAGGACCGCTCGGGCATCCTCGATTCCTTGCATTTCAGAAGCAACGCGCCGGACCAAAGGCTGAAAAACAAGAACTGCGGAAAGGCCCAAAAATACAAGAGCAAGCAAGGAATACATTGTCGCCCGCCGGCGCAGAGTAGCGACGACCAGATCACTCTCCCGCTGGTACTGAAGGACCACAGTATCAAGATCCTCGAGCAGGTTCTCACGGATATTTTGCATGGCCACAAGCTCGGGATGCTCCGGATTCAACTCGAATACCTCAGCATTGGCAAAACGTTTCGCATGCGTCAGGTATTCGACGACTGCCTTATCGACCTCGCTCACCGGGCCGAAGTAAAGCGCGTGCATTCGTTCTGACATGGCGTTCGCGCCAATCGTTGAGAGCGAACGATGGGACCGCTCCATGGAAACGATCGCTGTCAAAAGGTCCGTCTGAATACTGCGAAAGGTTGTCGCATCACTGGCTCTTATCAAACGCTCTGAGAGGAGCCCGATTCGTTGCGAAAGCATTCGTTGCCGACCGCTGATGTTGATCTTTGCTGCGCTGCCCTGGTGACTGACAATCAGCGAACGCATCGTGAAGTAGGAGAGCATAGCCATGATTGCGATGCTCAAAAGAGCAACCACGTAGCGCACCGTCATCACTCGGATGACACGTTTGCCTTTTGCCGGGGCCCCTCGACCACCATTTGGGTAGTGAGATCCGTGACGGGCATCAGTCAAATCTGTAGACTCCATGAAAACCTAGAACTATTATAAATGTTGCGGTACCTCTTTACCACATTTTTATTTGCGGTGCGCTCGCACCTCGAAGACCGGCCGGAAAGTCCTCTTTTTGCGAAGATCAAACAGTGTTTTTGGGGTGTCATTTGGCCCCTTTTCCGGATTTTGTTCGTTTTAGGCCACGAAGATTCGCGACTCAATCCGCGTATCTTTTGCACTTAATTGACAATATTTCTCATTTTCATGGTTGTTCAAACGAAAAACTGGGCTAACATTTAATGAAGGGTTGATTCCTTCTCTCGTGTTTCCGAAACAGAACGGACTCGGTCTTTGGGTTTATGGGGTCGCTCGTTCCTCACACGATGGCGAGTCGACCGTCCCATTTTAAAAGGGAGCGGATGCCGCATCAGATGTCCGGCGATCACTTCTATGAACTGTTGAGGAGGTAGGTTATGTTTCTGAGATCTCTGACGACATTGGTTCTTATTGCCGCCGTTACGATTCCGTTGTTCGGCCAAGAAGATCCGTCTCAAAAAATGAGCGAGCTGAGCCTGGAGGAACTGCTCAAAATACCCGTCGTAACTCCTGCAGCCAAGGCTCAGACGACAGCCGAATCGCCGGCCATTGTCTCGGTATTGACCGCGGAACAGATCCGGGACCTTGGCGTGACAACCCTGTATGAGGCCCTCAGTTACCTTCCGGGAATCGTGGTCAGCGAATCCTACTTTGGCTACACGATGATCAACATCCGTGGCCAACTTCAAACTCACTACAACAACAAGGTGCTGCTGATGATCAACGGCCACCCGACCCGCGAAGTGATCAACGGTAGCTTCCACCTCGAACTGGTTCCCATCGAGGCAGTCAAACGAATCGAAGTTATTCGTGGTCCGGGCTCGGCTCTCTATGGAACCAATGCTTTTGCCGGCGTGATCAATATCATCACCAAAGACGGAGGCGATGCATCAAGCCGTGAGGTGCGGGTTGGGGCCGGTTCTTTCGGCACCATCGAGGCCGCAGTCACTTATGGCACACATCAGGACAACTTCGACCTGATGGTCAGTGTTGGCACCCGCAACGATGACGGTTATCCGTACAACATCAAGGCCGACGAGGCCGGCAACTCCACAGAGCTCGCTTATGAAAACGACGTCACCAACGCCATAGTAGTCATTGATGTCAAAGACTTCACGTTTACCGCTGCTGGTTTCGACCAGACGAAGGAAAAGTTCGGTCTCGTTCCGGTTATCCCTTTCGGCGGACCGTCCCGGTACAAGGGCTTTTTCCTCGACCTGAAATGGAGCCGCAAACTCAGTGACGCCTTTGATATGACCGCCCGGGTCAGCTGGGACGAAATGGACCGCGACAAGACCGAAGTTCATAGCTTCCCTTTTGATGGCTTTCTCGGCCACGATCCGGCAGACGTCTTTCTCAACTCCTCGGGATCACTTTTCGGGGCCGAACTCTCGACAACCTATACGATCTCCGAAAACGCCTCAATCCTCGGCGGAGTCGTGTACGAGAGCCGTGATTCCGACCCATACCTCTTCAACTTCGCCGACGACGGCAGCCTGCACCCTTTCACCGCCTTTGAACATTCACCATCGGCGCACTCGACCTCGGTCTTCGGCCAGGGGCTGGTCTCGCTCACCGAAAAGTTAGACGCGGTGGTCGGTTTTCGCTGGGTTGACGACAGCGCTTCGGGTTCGACATTCTTGCCCCGTTTGGGATTGGTATACGAGGTGGCAGATAATACCTTCCTGAAGCTGCTTTATGCCGAGGCATATCGCACACCAGATTTTTTCGAAACCAACGTCGAGACCTACAACGTGCTCTGGGGCGATCCAACACTCGTTCCAGAGACGACCGAGAACCTCGACTTGGCCATCGATACCACTTTCGCCAAACGTTATAATCTCCAGGTCAACGCATTCTTTGTGAAGACCGACAATCTGATCGTACGCACAGCTACCCCCGACCCCGACGAGCACGGCGCCAACGCCTCAATCTACATCAATGCCGGCGGCGAAGAGATCTGGGGCATCGAGGTCGGGCTCAGGGCACAGCCGAAGGACCACATCTGGCTGTTCGCAAATTACTCCTTCCTCGACGGCGAGAACCGCGACACCGGCGCCACCCTCGTCTACTTGGCCGAGCACACCTTCAACCTCGGTCTCAAATGGAAAATCGGCGGTGGTTTCGACTTCAAACCCAACCTGCAGTATGTCGGTGACCGCGGAAACGTGAACGCTTACACTCTTATCAACGCAGTGCTCACATGGACCATCACAGATGCGTTGTCTCTCGATGTCATCGCACGTAACTTGAGCGACGAAGATTACGAGTACCCGGAGTACATCAGGCGCAATATCGATGCCGTTCCGGGAGGCCCAGAGCGGTCGATATTTTTGCGCCTCACCTGGAGGTACTAAAGATTCGAAAGAACAGCATGGATCCTACTCTACCGGTCGGGGAAGAAAAATGACTCACAGCCTGTTATTTGACAGTGGAGAACGATTGTGACTTCGTTCAGCACGAATGAGAAACAGGACTTTCTGGCGAGGTGGCGACGGCTTGCAATAGGTCAGAAGCTGGTCTATGGCGCTCTCGCGATAGTCGCCTTCTACACCCTTATCGGTGCGGTAACCTTCATCTTCACCCTGAACACCATCAGCGAAAACAGCCTCGATTTGCTGGTGCGAAGCGCCACGTCGACCTCAGCCGAAATCAGCAAAGACATTCAACGGCGAATCGTCGGTTACGCCAATATTTTGTCTCTGCAGCCGGAGATTTCCCTTGGCGCCGCAAGTGGCAACCCTGCTGCCCTCGAGGAGAAGGTCATCTCCGAGTATGAAGCCCTGCGCGATCTTGATTCATGGGTCACCGGAGTCGAGGTCACAAACAACTCTGGGACTGTGTTGATCCGTGCCCAGGATCCGGAAATGCGTGGGGACAACGTTGCTACTCAGCCAATGGTTAGCCATGCGCTTTCCGGCGAAATAGCCAGTGGATTCAGGGTTTCGAATAATAACAGGCAGCTCTTTCATGAAGCAGTCTCACCGATACTTTTCGGTTCCCAGATCGTCGGCACCGTTAAGGTCGCCTCTCAACTCGGCGAAGCAGCAGCCAACCACCTCAAGGCCAAAACCGGAGCCGAGATCGTATTCCTTGTCAGCGGCAAAGCAAGAGCATCGACCGTCACTTCGGTTCCCCTGTCCGAGTTCCATATCCGAGACCAAGACATCAAAGACCTTCAGAAGCAGGAATTCGTGTTTGCGACCAGAAGTTTTGGGAAGCAGGCCTATGAAGTTGGTTATGTCCCGTTCTCCGACGATTCGGGCAGAGTTGTTGCGATCATGGCAGTCATGGTGTCGCGGGCGCTGGTGGAAGAAGCGAGAATCTCTTTTCTCATCCGTTACTTGGTGACCTTTTCTCTCGCAACCGTGATAGTCGTCCTTGCGGTCGTATTCTTCTCACGACGACTCGCTTACCCGCTCCAGATCCTGTCCTCGCTGGCGGAGGACATTGCCGTTGGTGATCTGCGAAGGCGGCAAGTCGAGGTGGTGGCCGACTCCGACATCGGAGTTCGAGTCGCCGGAATGACCGAGGCTGTAGAGCGCATTCGAGCGACGGTGGAGTCCATTGCCGACCACTCCGGGCAGCTCAACGAGTCATCTCGGCGGCAGGCTGAGATTGGCGCCGAAATGCTCGCTGACGCTGAAGAAACCTCGAACCAGGCCGCGACTGTCGCGGCCACTGCCGACCAGGTCTCACAGAGCATGCATGCCGCCGCCGCCGCCGTGGAGGAGATGAATGTGAGCATCAGGGAAATTGCTCAGAATGTGACTATGGTTGCTGATGTCGCGTCGCGGGCCGTGAATTTGGCCGAAAGCACGGACGACGCAATCGGACGCCTCGGCACGAGTTCATCTGAGATTGGTCATGTGGTCAGTCTGATTACGTCGATCGCAGAGCAGACCAACCTGCTCGCTCTGAATGCCACCATCGAATCGGCCCGCGCGGGCGAAGCGGGCCGCGGATTTGCGGTTGTCGCGAACGAGGTCAAGGAACTGGCTAAACAGACCGCTCGGGCTACAGAAGAGATCAGTGGGCAAATCAATACCATCCAAGCGGACGCTCAGAACGCGATCAGTACTATCGCTGAGATCCGCAAGACTATCACTCAAGTCAGCGATATCCAAAGTATGATCGCGACGGCGGTCGAAGAACAGACGTCGACCGCCTCCGAGATCGGACGCAGCGTCAGTGACGCCGCGACAGGCGGTCTTGCGATCGCAAATAATGTCGCTCATGTAGCAACCGTCGCTGATCGCACGTCGAGCCGCGCCGAGGCCTCACAACGTACCGCTCACGAACTTGCTGAGCTAGCAGATTCACTGCAGCAGTTGATCATGGAATTCAAGGTCTGACGAAAGACAAGGAGAACGCGATGGCGGAGACCCCAAAGTTTCCCTTCAATGCAATCCGATCGGGGAATACCAGCGCCTGGTCCAAACTTTGCCTGCGGGTCGCATTAGTTATGATCACGCTTATCCTGGTCGCACCAGATTCGGGCTGGACTCAGGATGAGTTACAAGCCCAGATGAAGGCTGAATTCATCGAACGATTCACACGGCTCATCGAATGGCCGGCCGGATCTTCAGTTTCAGATACCTCAACACCTTTTGTTATTGGGGTCATTGGCGACAGCTCGATCCGTGGTGCTTTGGAAAATTTGTCCAAACGAGCTCGAATCAAAGGAAAGGCCGTCGAGGTAAAGGCTCTCGAAGGCACGAATCAGACCGGCGGATGCCAGATACTCTTTATCTCTGGCAGCACAGCAGACCAACTTGGCACTACCTTGCAGAGTATTAAGAACAAGCCAATCCTCACCATAGGTGATACCGCCGGATTCGCTAAGAAGGGCGTCATGATAAACTTCGTCATGGCAGAAGGTTACATCCGTTTTCAGATCAACCAACACGCCGCCAACAAGGCCGGCCTGACCATGACCACTGCCCTCCTGGGTCTCGGCGAAACTGTGGAGTGAGATTGAACGATACGTCTCCGATAGTGAGTCTTGAAGGACCGGTCTACGTTGCGTAGTTCTGCTTGAGATCAAATGGACGCGCCCTTCTGGGCGCGCCATAAAATCGTACGGAAACATACAATCGAACGGTCAGCCAAACCGAAACGACAGCTATCCCACGGACTATTCGACTTCGAAACTCATCAGTTCGACCGGTACTTCCACGCACAAGGAGGAAGTAGCTAGGTTCGGCAGCCCAGGAGAGTTGCAGCGACTGGCGAAGTCAACATTGTTGATGTCGCTGTCCCCACCGTCCGTCGTTCTCGAAATGCTCGTGTGCGCCTCGGCCGGGTCATCCTCAAGCCCGACGCCCGCCGTTTCCGTGTAGGGGTGACCGGTGTTTCCCTCGTAGCTTACGGTGTCGATCAGCAGCCCTGACAGGCGCAACCCGACCGCGTCGGGATCGTCCCCCGCACCGTTGCCGTTTTCGATCAAATCGGTATTCGGCGTCACATCGTAATTACAGTTGATCGCTGGTAGTCCACTGCCCGTCTGGCCGCAGACTACATAAAAACCGCCTGCAGCAAGGCTCACAGAAGGCAGGTCGATTGAGGGGATAGTGGTATCATCGGCGCCTCCCCCTGCACCGTCAACCAGCTGGATCGTGACATTGTTGAGATCGACCCCCTCAGAACCGGCGTTGAAGATCTCTATGAACTCGTGATCGTCAGGTCCTCCCGCCTGGTCGTAATCCACCTCATTGATCACCAACCGGGCGATGTCACCGCCTTCGAAAGCGCCGATGTCACATGCGGTCGGCCGTATCATTCCGCGGGCATCCAAGAAAAGTACGGGGAACGAGGCGCAAGCGGCAGCGCTTCCGGCACCAAGTGCAGGGCTCCCACCCCCGAGGTCCATGGTACGAATCGGCAAGGGCCCGAGATTGAGCGTCAAGGATCCTAATAACGGGTCGACGCCCGATGCAAGACCACAAGAAGCGTTATTTCCTGGATCGTAGAGCAGGTTGTTGCCGCTATCTGTGTAGGTCGCACCTCCAGCGCAATTTACCCCGGACGAGGTGTTCGAGATAATGGTATTTGTGAGATCAACGTCGCCGTTCGCGTAGATCTCGCGTCCCGAAGTCGCGGCGGTATTTCCGGAAAGGGTCGAGTTAAAAAGGAACACTTCGCCCAACCCGGTGAACTGGCTGATCGCCCCTCCGTCGGTCGCCGCAGAGTTTCCGTTGAAAGTCGAATTGGAAACCCGCAGCGTCCTGCTGGCCCCCTGGTTGTCCCCGATAGCCCCGCCACCGCTATTGGTGCTTGAGTTGCTGTCGAAGACCGAGTTAAAAACGTGCATATTGCCCTGATTATAGATCGCCCCCCCGAGACCATCGGCGCCCGTTGATGTATTGCCGGCGGTATTGCCGGTAAAATCGCAAGCAATGATCCCTCCCAATACAAGGTTGGTGGGATCCGTATTCATGATGCTGCTGCTGGCGTTGTTGTAGATCGCACCGCCCCTTCCTTCGGCGGAATTGCCAAGAGCGGGCCCTCCGAAGATGCACCCGACAATACTGACCACCGATGTCGCTCCCGTTGCCTGAACGTAAATGGCGCCTCCGCCGTCGGGTGAATCAGTGCCGTCGGAGTCGTTCAACTGGAATGTGACCGCGTCCAGGATCACCGCTTCGTTCGTGCTTGTCCCGCCAATGTAGATCGCGCCCCCGCGATCCGCACTGTTGTTGATGAATGAGCCGGCGTTGATGGAGAGCTCGGCGGTGGTCCCCTTGTTGATCGCGCCACCGTTGCCGGTGGCGTCGTTGCCGGTGAACGCACAAGCGTTGAGCGTCACTTTGCCGGTAGTCGAAGCGTTGATCGCAGCACCGTTGCTGGCCGAGTTGCTGTCAAAAACCGACGCATTGGCCAACAGGTTATTGTTGCTACCAACGTCGACAGCCGTGGCGCCAGCGTTCTGAATCGTAACCTGGTTCAATACCAGGCTTCCACCGGAGGAGCCCGCCGTAATAAGCTTGACGGCGCCCCCGGTTCCATCGATGGTGATGGGCCCTTGGATGATCAGTTCCTGGTCGCCGACAAACATCGGGTCAGTGATGGTGATCGAGGCGACCCCGTTGAACGTAATCGTGTCGGGGCCCGACGCGGTTACACAATCGGGATAGCCTCCATCCTGGTTGGAGACGTTTGACATCGCCTCGCGGAGAGAGCACCCCCCCCCGTTGACCATGGTACCGAGACTGTTGTTGACTATGATGTCCGCCGCTCCTACGGGAAATGCAAACGCCACACAGCCGACAAGAACTACACCCAAAACCAATCTGCTCCAACGAGACATCACGTCACCCCTTTCGATATAGCAGTGCTGCGCGGCGATCTCTAGAATGGCGATACTCGGGCTGGCTTAAGGAAACGCGCTTCCTTAAACCGCGCTATCCGCGCGTCACAACTTCTCAAGTCTGTTAATTTTGCTGCGGAGTATCTTAGCACAAAGTCAAAGATCATCATCCTGTGCACCACAAATGAGGTTGTTGCGCTGTACATTGATCTATATACCGACCAAGAGCGTCAGTATTGTTGAACCGCCAAGACGCAAGAATCGCGAGGATTTTCGTTAAATGTAGAAAAGACAGCCTTTGCGATCTTCGCGTCTTGGCGGTTCATTTTTTGGATGCGACGCCTCAGTGGCTCGTCTCCAATGCGCATCAACGATCCTTGACTTATTATTATTGGTATTTCGAGAGGATGCTTTCCATGGTTCCATCTTGTCTCATTGCCAGAAGATGATGATCAATTCCAGGCAAAATCGAAACAAATGGAGAGCTTTTCTGGATCAGATACTGAAATGAGGCGGTCTGGAGCACTGCTGGAACTTCGACAAATCTATCCGCCGGTATTCCACTATTTTTGATCTTATATTTTCCTTGTAGTGGCTCTTCGAGTACAAGATCTACCCGCCGTGATTGTAGTTTTTCGAATTCGTTTTCAAGATATTGAACCTTCGCGCCTTTGTCTTCAAGGTTCATTTTTAGCCAACTATTGCCGTGGTAGGACCCAATAGTGAAATCACTGTTGATGATATCTTCTATCGACCTGAGGCTCCTGACCTCTTCCATTCTGGGATGTCCGGCATAGGTCCAAATGACCCACTCGTAGACATAACCAGTATTTATGTGGGTCACACAGACGTCAGATCTTTCGTCAGTCATAACGGTGAAGTAGGCATCTCTTAAGCCCTGCTTCATAACGTCATTGCAGAGTCCCCATTCCATCGTTTCATATTCAACAGCAATCCCAATTCGTTTTTCTAAAAGCTCTTTGGAAATATCGATGAATAGTCCCTTTGCTCTCCCATTTTCTTCATAGGTATGAGGTGCGAAATCAAATTTGCATACGAACTTCATGGGCCGCCCCACCCTCCCGGGCATGACCTCTTTCTTCTCGACGAAATTTGTTTTCACTTTTCCCCGCCCATCTTGATGCTGCAGAGAATTGAGATCCTCCGTCAGATGTTCCACATGGCGGGACAACTCATGAGATACCGAGGTGGCTTCTTTGGCGATCGTCTTCTGTTGAAGGGTCAGTTGGCTAATTTCCTTCAGACTCACATTAAAACGGTTCACCCCTTCGGCCTGGAGGGTTGATGACTCGGCGATCTCTTCGATGATCTTCGATACCTTGTGGACTTCTTCCTCCATGAGGGTCAGCGCCTCCATCGTTTTAGAAGAAATTTCATTGCCGTGTGAAAGGTTCTGCATAGCGTCGTCCACCAGGCCGGATGTCTCTCTTGCCGCATTTGTACTATGGACTGATAGGTCCTTGACCTCCTGGGCTACTACAGCAAAAGCCTTTCCATGTTTTCCTGCACGGGCGGCCTCAATAGTCGCGTTGAGCGCCAATAACCTTGTCTGGGACGCGATTTTGTCAATGGTCTTAATCACGTCGAGTATTCTTTGACTTGAATCACTGATGGCGGCATTGGCGGACACGAGTTCATTCATTTGCCCAAGACCGGTCTCTGTTACTTCCAGAGTTTCCATAGCAAATTGATTGGCACGATTTGTATGAGCCGCGATTTCACCGATCTGAAACGCGAACTGGTCCATTGCCGTGCTGACAGATTCCAATTCCGAAGCCTGGGAATACGCGTTTTGATAGAATTTTTGGCTGTTTTCGGTGAGCTGTTTTGAGTTATCGGCTACGGATTTCATATCCGAACTCATCCGGTTGCAATGGCTTTCGTATTGATCCAATTTCTCGAATACGTCTTTGGTATTGAGGTGAATTGTTTCCACCTTATCTACTATCACGTTGATATGTTTCTTGAATAATCGGATCGTTCCCACGACGAGTAGAGCGGTCAGAATGACATGAACCACAAAAATGAAAAAGAGGCTTGATGACTGAATCATTTCCCGGTATTGAAAACGAATAAGGATGTACAACAGAACCAGCAATACAAGGTATGCGGCGCCCAAATATGCCAAACCGTTGGTAGTCGACTTTTCATCTCTAAATGGCATCAAGCGTTCCCACAGTATGGATTCATATCTTTTTCCAAAATTGACATCTTCAGTATTTGAGGCACGTATTGAGAAATAGTACGTTCCTATTCTCAGCTACCTCCACTCTACCAGGGATGGGGTCGCCAAGAAAATTGAAAAAAGAAGGTTTGGCGTCCTTGTGTCGAGCAGCACGAGGTGCGAAAAACACGGCCCATAGATACTAGCTCAGGTCCGCAGCTAGACGCGTTGCACCCGCCCGTGGCGACTCGTGAGGAACGAACACATCGCGGGTACGACGAACAAGGTAAGAAACGTTCCCACGAGTAAGCCGCCGATCACGGCAACTCCCATAGGAATACGGCTCTCCGCCCCCGCCCCGAGTCCGAGTGCGATCGGGAGGATGCCAAGCACGGTCGACAAACTTGTCATCAAGACGGGACGGAAACGTGCAGTTGCACCCTCAATGATCGATTCGGTCACTGAACTTCCAGCGGCCTTACGCTGATTTGCAAACTCGACGATCAAGATACCGTTCTTGGTCGTGAGACCGATCAACATGATCATGCCGATCTGGCTGAAAATATTGATCGTCTGATTGAAATACCAGAGGGTGAGCAGCGCTCCTGCCAGTGCCAGGGGAACAGTGAACATGATGATCAGGGGATCCCTGAAACTCTCGAACTGTGCTGCAAGCACCAGATACACCAGGACAAGAGCCAGCAAGAACACAAAAACCAAGCTCGTCGCACTTTCGGAAAAGTCTCGAGACTCCCCTGCAAGAGTCGTCGCGAAGGTTTCATCAAGTGTCCTCTCTGCGATCTGTTCCATCGCTTCGATGCCATCACCGATGGTTTTCCCCGGCACCAGCGCAGCAGAGACCGTCGCCGACTCGTAACGGTCAAATCGGAAAATCTGCGGCGGGCTGGACGTCTCCGTGACCTTTACCAGCTTATCCAACAATACCGGCGGCCGGTCTCCGGTCGTAACGTAGAGATTGCGGAGGTCGACGGTCTCGTCGCGAGCACCGCTCATGACCTGTCCGATCACTTCATATTGTTTGCCATCCATGACGAAATAACCCAAACGTTGCTCGCTCAGGGCCAGTTGCAGGGTTTGTGCGATACGCAGAGCCGAAATCCCCAAGTCTTGCGCGCGCTCCCGATCGATGCTGACCCGAAGCTCAGGTTTGTCAAATTTGAGATTGACATTAACAAAGCTGAAAATAGGATTTGACTCCGCCGCTTCAAGAAACTCCGGAAGAACATCTTTCAGCTTCTCCATATTCGATGCCTGGATCACGAACTGGACCGGCAAACCTCTGCGCCTGCCAACGGCAATGGTCGGTGACTGCGACAGATAGATCTGCGCATCGGTGAGACGGCGAACCTCACGGGTCAGTGTGGCTGCGATCTCGCTTTGGCTTCGTATGCGCTCATTGGGTTCAACCAGCGAAAGCCGGCCGAAGCCCGAATTGACTGACGACGCTGCCCCAAAGCCCGGCGCGGTCACGGTGATCATATTATCGATCTCGGGGACGTTCTCCAGAATAAGAGCGTTGAGCCGGTCCATGAAATGGTCCATGTAGGAAAATGTTGCCCCTTCTGGACCGCGAATCGAAAAGCCAATCGAACTCCGGTCTTCAAGCGGCGCCAACTCACGAGGCAATACATCAAGAAAGAGTGCAACCAGCCCAAAACACAGAAGGAGGATTGGCAATGCGAGCCAGCGCCGGCGTAGCATATCGGTCAACACAGCACGATAGGTCGATGCGAGGCTACGAAAGAATGGCTCGGTCACCGTGTACAACCAGGGTTGTCGTTTTCGCTTTTTCAATAAGCGGCTCGCCAGCATCGGCGTCAGGGTCAAAGCCACAAAAGAGGAGATGACGACCGCCCCAGCGAGGGTTAAACCGAATTCCCGAAAAAGCCTGCCAACCAAACCGCCCAAGAAGAGAATCGGCATGAAGACAGCTACCAGTGCCACAGTCGTCGCTACCACCGCAAAAAAGATCTCCTGCGTTCCTTCGATTCCGGCGGTCATCGGATCGAGGCCGCCTTCGATTTTGGCGTAGATGACCTCAACTACAACGATAGCATCGTCAACCACGAGCCCAATCGCCAGCACTAAAGCTAACAGTGTCAGTACGTTGATTGAGAACCCTGCGATGTACATCACGAAGCAAGAACCGATCAAAGAAACCGGAATCACGAGCACAGGAATGATCGTTGTCCGCCAGTCCCTTAGGAAAAAAAAGATAACAAACATGACCAGGCCGAAGGCGATAAGGATGGTCTGGCGCACCTCCGCCACGGACTTACGGATATGTTTGCTCGCGTCAAATGACCAAGCAACCTTGACGTCTGAAGGTAAGGTCTTTTCGATAATCTCAACCCGGCGTTTGAACTCGTCAGCAATTGCGATGTAATTCGCTCCCGGTTGGGGCCGCACAACGACCAAGACCATCGGAATGCCGTTGCGCTTCAGTACCGTACGTTCGTTGCGGGGGCCGAGTTCCGCGGAACCTATATCCCGGAAGCGGACAATTCGGCCGGCACCGCTCTTGAGGATGAGGTCATTAAAATCCTCAGGAGTATTGAGGCGGCTCATGGTCCGTACCGGAAGCTCCACCTCGGCGCCTTCAATGCGGCCTGAAGGCAGTTCGATATTCTCGCGAGCCAAAGCGTCACGAACGTCGATCGGTGACAAACG
>PJEL010002838.1_pt1 | contig 15442 bp, 14 predicted proteins | sample 1853271 | NCBI WGS metagenome assembly PJEL01 (sample SAMN08108733, study PRJNA415343) | Invertebrate metagenome, whole genome shotgun sequencing project. | host: Globobulimina | place: Sweden: Gullmar Fjord | collected 2015-08 | reverse complement strand
CGATCTGAAAAAAGAACGAAAACTCAGAATAGTTGAAAACGTCATATGTCCCACCAAAAAAAACTATAAAAACAATCGTATCGCCAATATTTTCCCGCTCTGTTGCGAACGTGAGAGTTTTTCCATCAATATCACCATCAATACAGAACCATAGAAAAATAGTCCGCAAATGTAATAACGAAGCGAAAAACTGAACCACCTGTCGCGAATGTGTTTGAATTTATTTTATATTTGAATTCATTAAAAAATCCTTAGATAATGAGGAAGAGTCAAAACTCTGACACTCCCAAATCCGAGGAAAACGTGAATTCAACAGAGGAAAATCCCAACTCAACAACCAGTGAAATCGAAGAAGCGAAACGAGAGATCCAAATCACATCAGATTTAATCAATTCAGCGGATCCGGTAATGAAACCAATCCTAACCCAACTCTTAAAAGAACAAACCCAGCACCTCACCGATCTCGAATCGAAGTCTACGAATCACGAAACGCAATATTAACCCATTTTCTATGATAGTGTGTGAATATATCCTAGTTACACGATGAGCAAAATAGACAACAACAGATCGAACTGTCCGTAAAAACAAGTAAACCGTAATATAGTCCTCTCACCACTGTATCTTGAGTCAACAGCCTTTAATCATCACACTGATATAATCATTCAAAAGCTGATATTGTATTATATTCAGTTTCATTAATTTACAATGAGGAGGAGTCATGAGTTCATGTATCAACGCTAGAAACTTGGACTGATCCAATAACTTCGGAAAGAAAAGAAAGAGAACAAGCGCTTTCCTCTGAAAAAATTTCCTGCTCCTCTAACTCAAGTGGGTAAAGTGGGTGAATTCATTGTCTATCAATTTGGTAAGATCGGTTCATAAAGCTGAATACGATAGTTCGGTTGAAGGAGGAAGAAGCGCAGCCATTCAATGAAGTTTTTAAAGAGCCTAAATATGGTAATTGTTAGGAATTGGGTTTCAATCCCTAACGTTTTACTTTTAAATCGTACCTTATCACCTCACCCAGTTCGGTGAAGAGGTCCCACTTGACGCTCAGACCTCTTGGAATATAAATAGCATTGTGGCTCTGGTATTCTAAGAAAAACCAAGTCGAGGGGGAGACCGTATAGTTTATCTGCCACTGATCAGTATCTTCGGTAATCTTCATCTCCCTCCTGGCCCCTATATCAGGAAGTGCCTTGCCGCTGATCCAAGTTTCAATCGCAATTTGCCCTGATTGACCATATAAAATAATAATATCGCCTTTTTTTGCGCGGACCTTAATGGTGAGAGACTGGGGCTTTGTACTAAGGTCAATGATTCGCTTGGGATAATCGATTCGAAATGGTATGTAAATCAAAAAGGGCACAGCCAGCAACACCGCAGCTAAAAGCAAAGAGGAGATCCCCACCACATATCTACGACGAGACGGCAAAAAATGAGCCCGATTCCGATGCTTCTCCTGATAGGGAAGGTACCACTTATAATATAAAAGCAGCACCAAAAACCAATTGATCCCAAAAGCGTATAGATTATCCGAGAAAAAATGTCCACCCAGAACAATTCTAACATAACTCAACCAAGTACCCCAACCGACACCAAACAGAAGCGCTAAGCCTGCCCATTTCCGGCCCTTTGGTTTAAAAAGGAAATAGAACATAACCAGGATAAATCCTGCGCTGGCATGTCCCCCCGGGAACGATTTCCCTCTGAATTTACGATGGGATATTTCAAGAACTTTGCGATAGGGGTGGCTTCCTCCCAGCTCCACTGTTTCTCTGGGCCTTGGTCTACGCCATGTGTCCTTGATCACACCATTTACAAGCAATACCGGACCGATCAGGATACTGAGTAACAGGAAGAGGGCGACCCCTCTTTTAACCAAAAACCGGGGGTGCATATAGGAAGCGAATAGATGAAACAGCGCCCAGAAGGCAGCGATACCGCTGAAAGCCGTTCCCCACTGATAGCTGAGATTGATCAAGGGCTGCTGATGAGCCGGCCAATCATCTTTCAAAGGATCAAAATACCGCTTCGATAGCTCAAGATCAAAATCGGTGAACAGACAGAGCAGCGTTCCTAACACCATGATCAGAAATGGAACCACGATCTCGACGGCTATTGTCAGCTTTTCTCTGTTTCTTACATTCATGATCGGTTTGCGTTGCGTTTGTCAGACTCACAATGGGGAGATGGATTTCTCATCACAAAAGTACAATCACTGTGATGATAATAATATCAAGGTATTTAACCCGAAGAGACGATAAATGTCAATTTGACTTCCAAAATCAAGCTGCACTACTCAAATAAAAACCGGCGATCAATTTTCAAAGAAGGAACATCGATCAATAAAAAGCCGTGTCCGTCCATCAGGGATCCTGGATTAATGATCATGGGGTGTAAATGGTCGTCGATGCGCGTGGTATGGGTATGGCCGTGAAAAAACACATCGACCGGTTGTCCCTTCAATGCTCTCTGTGCCATGCCGTCCTTGTGGGAGATAGCAAAATGCTTCCCTTCCAGCTCAAACTGAACCACTGTATCCAGCACCACATGGGATAAATTGTTTAAGGTCACCAATTCTTCCCCATAATCGCAATTGCCAATGGCAATGTAACTGTTGATCTCCGGAAATCGTTGAAACAATTTCCCTACACCGTCAGTCACCAGATCTCCGGCATGGGCGAGATACTGAATTTTTTCCCGCTTCAGGAATTTAAGAAATTTTTCAAGCTGATCGATTGCGTAATGAGAATCAGAAATAACGGCTAGTTTCATTTTTGTGACTAAGATGTTTGTTGATTTAAATTAACTGAAAGTACAATAAAAATATACCTTTGCAACCCCTTCAAAAGGAGAATTGCTAATAGCTTTTGGCACCACGTTTTGCTTTAGGGATCGTTCATAAATAATTTCAAATAATCTATTCGCAAAAGTCCCCAAAACACTGGACATTTTGCAAATAGAATGTGCGAGCAACGTGTTTCCTTTTCCGGCGACGTGTTTCTAGCGAAACACTGGACTGATGGGAAACACTTGACTAATTTATGAGCCGACCTTTAACAATTTCACTATATCCAGCGGTGTTTTGAGCAGGACCTTGGCGCCGGCATCCAGCAACTCCTCTTTTGGCCGAAATCCCCAAAGCACACCTGCCGGGAACATGCCCGCACTGTTAGCCGTTTCCATATCGATCCGTGTATCTCCCAGATAGAGAATTTCGGCAGGGGAGAGCCGCATTATTTCAGCTATTTTCAATGCACTTTCAGGAGACGGTTTACGCGGGATTCCGTCCCTCTTGCCCCAAACCTCTTCAAACTGCCAGCGAGACAGAAACTCATCTACACAGTTTCGGGTCGGATTCTGAGGCTTATTCGACAGAATCGACAAGCGGTAACCCTCTGCCTGCAGGTAGTCCAACATGTCAGCAATTCCCGGATAGAGCTGTGTTTTCACTTTCCAGTTGATTTCGTAGTCGTCCAGAAACTCCTTCAGACACGCATTAATCGTTGCATCATCCCTCGCTGCTTCAGGTAACGTCCGGTTCACCAGATTCCGGGCTCCCTCCCCCACAAAATAAAGGTAGGCATCAAGCGGGTGCTCAGGAAAATTCCGAGCCGCCAGCATACGATTTCCTGACATTGCCAGGTCTTCCAGTGTATCCAGCAAAGTCCCGTCCAGATCAAAGAGTACTGCTTTGTATGTCATCTGGTGCTCCTGTTTGGTGATGATGCTGATAGTGAATTATTCCTGAACCGAAATTCTACTTTCCGGTTTGGTTGATTAGGGGATCGTTAATAAATAACTTCACATAATCTGTTTGGATAGGGATCGTTAATAAATAACTTCGCATAATCTGTTTGCAAAAGTCCTAAAAGCTGGACATTTTGCAAACAGAATGTGAATTAATCTCTGAGCCGATCCTTAGCTATTTCGATATTGTAAAAATTTTTTTCAACCCTGTCGAAACAATTCAGCGAAAATCCTGCAAACAAGAACCTCACAAAGACCTAATAATTTAATAATATTGTATATTTATATCGAATCTGATAGAATTTTCTCACGAAATACGAACTAACCCTGTCTGCACCGATGTTATCCACGTTCGCTGAATATGATGAATGTTTCGGATTCAAAATCATCTTTTAAACAGCTGGATATTGGTTGCATGACAGTTTTGTTTTACAATCGTTTTTCGGAGTCCTGACACCGCGTTTGGAGGGATTTTATGAGTATCAAAAAGACCTACTTCAAGACCAAGCCCACATGTAGACTCACATTCAAGTTGCAGAAAAAAGAGGTTGGTGATGCCAGAACTGTCAGCCTGGTGGGTGAATTCAATAAATGGAACACCAAACAGACCAAGTTCAAGCAGTTAAAAAGCGGGGATTTCAAGATTGAGGTGGAATTGGAAGCGGGAAGGGAGTACCAGTTTCGATATCTAATCGATCAGAGCTGGTGGACCAATGAGCCTGAGGCGGATAAAACCGCCCACACCCCTTTTCCCGATAGTGTCAACTCGGTGGTTGTCACCTGACAAGATCAGCTAGACCAGAGCCAGGGCTCATTTGAGCGCTGCTTCTCTTCAAACTCGCTGATCTCTGATTCGAACTGTTTCGTCCAGGAAATATCGTCCAATCCACCCAGCAGACACTCCTTTCGAAATTCATCTACTTCAAAGCGGATGACAGTTCCTTTTGGCGTACTCAGTTGTTGTTCTGCCAGATCGATTTTGAACTGTACCCCTTCATCGTCCCGGATTTCCGACATCAGTTGAGACAGCTCTGCCGTTTTAACCACCACTGGCAGTATTCCATTTTTAAAACAATTGCTATAGAAAATATCGGCAAAACTGGTCGACACTACGACTCGAAACCCATAGTCGAGAATGGACCAGGGAGCATGCTCACGGGAAGATCCACAACCAAAATTATCCCCGGCTACCAAAATAGAAGCCCCCTTGAATGCCTGCTTATTGAGCTCAAAATCCGGATTTTCGTTGCCGTTCTCAAGAAAGCGCCAATCATAAAACAGATAGGCACCGTATCCAGAGCGGCTGACTCTTTTAAGAAACTGCTTGGGTATGATCTGATCGGTATCTACATTGGTTCTATCTAGAAGGGCTGTTATTCCTTCATGTACTGTTAACGGTTCCATGACATTTTTCCTGTAGGGTTGATTTGTTTATTTGTTTAATCTGATGTCGACAAGTTTCCCGGAGATAGCAGCGGCCGCCGCCATTTCAGGTGAAAGAAGATGTGTGCGACTGCCTTTTCCCTGCCGACCCTCAAAATTTCGGTTGGATGTGGATGCACATCGGTCACCGGGTTTCAGTACGTCATCATTCATTGCCAGACACATGGAACATCCCGGCTCCCGCCATTGAAAGCCGGCCTTGATAAAGATCTTATCCAGCCCTTCTTTTTCTGCCTGCTCTTTGATAATACCCGAGCCAGGAACGACCATGGCAGTAACCGTTTCACTTACTTTCTTGCCATCAGCAACCCGGGCAGCGGCTCGCAGGTCCTGGATCCGGCTGTTGGTACACGATCCGATAAACACATGGTCAATCACAATCTCTGTCATTGGAGTCCCTCCCTCCAATCCCATATAAGCCAGCGCATTACGGCAAGATTCCTGCTCTTCCGGATCGGAGAAATCGTCCGGGCAAGGCACATTCTGATCGATACCGGTCACCTGCCCCGGTGAAGTTCCCCAGGTCACCTGGGGAACGATATCATTAGCTGCGATGACCACATTCTCATCAAAGGTTGCATCAAAATCAGATATCAATAGTTTCCAGGCAGCCACAGCCTGATCCCATTGAGCGCCTGCCGGCATATTGGGTTTATCTTTCAGGTAGGCAAACGTGGTCTCATCGGGGGAGACCATTCCCGCCCGGGCACCGCATTCAATAGCCATGTTGCAGAGTGTCATACGTCCTTCCATGGATAGACGTTTGACAGCCTCTCCGGTATATTCGATCACATACCCCGTACCACCTGCCGTGCCTATTTTTCCAATCACTGCCAGTGTCATGTCTTTGGCAGTGGATGTTTCCGGCAGATCTCCATCAAAATGAACTCGCATGGTTTTTGATTTGTTCTGCTGTAGTGTCTGGGTCGAAAAGACATGTTCCACTTCAGAGGTCCCGATTCCAAATGCCAGCGCCCCAAACGCTCCATGCGTGGCTGTATGGCTGTCTCCACACACAATGACCATCCCGGGCATAATAAAGCCTTGTTCTGGAGCAATAACGTGTATGATGCCCTGGGCCGGGTTGGACAGATCAAAGAGCTTGATATTATGTTCCCGACAATTTCTCTTCAGAGTCTCAACCTGCTCGGCGGCTATCGGGTCAGCGATGGGTAGATGACGGTTCTGGGTCGGGATGCTGTGATCCAGTGTCGCAATAATTTTGTCCGGTTGCCTGATTTTACGCTTATTCAGCCGCAAACCCTCAAATGCTTGGGGACTGGTAACTTCGTGGACGAGATGTTGGTCAACATATAAAATTGAGACCGTACCAGGTTTTGAAGCCACCAGATGTTTATCCCAGATCTTTTCATAAAGTGTTTTTGCCATGTTTATCCTCTTTATTCACAAAACATCGTTATATACTTTCCGGGTTCACGGACCCATCAACATGCGTCATAATATCTTTTTATCCAGTCGATTTAAAGTGATCGCTTTTCGCTGCTGATCTCCTGCTACTGGAATGGCCCGATTCAGATTTACATTTTCGTTACCAGATATATAAAGGATATTCTGTTCCGGAAAATGAGTCCAATTAATAATAATAATTAAACTCATGAAAACGATTCATCTTAAAAATATCGATCTGAACCTCTTGCTGATTTTCGATTGTATCTATCGGGAAGAGAGCATCACCGGGGCCGGTGAGCGGATGGGCAGGACTCAGTCTGCTATCAGTCACGCCCTGGACAGACTTAGAAATCTTTTCGATGACCCGCTTTTTGTCCGCACCTCAAACAAAATGCGGCCGACACCACGGGCAGAACAGTTGGCAGGACCGATTCAGATGGCACTGAAGAATATCCAGGATGTGCTGGTTCTGCCGGATCAATTTTCCCCGGAAAAACTGGAACGATCCTTCACAATCTCCATGTCGGACTATTGTGAAACCGTCATTCTACCACCATTAATGAGACTACTGTCACAGCAGGCACCCCTTGTTAAACTCGAAATTCTGGCACCAGCCACATCAGACCCTCAGCAAGGTCTGGATTCGGGCGTATTTGATTTGATCATCGGGAACAAGGATGTCAGTACGGGGATATTTCAGCAGAAGCTGTTTGATGATGAGTTTGTTTGTATGGTGAGTAGTGATCATCAAGAGATCAGAGGTGAGTTGACTCTGGAGAAGTATCAGACGGCTTCCCATATTATTTTCGCTCCAAGTGGTAGAAAGGATCGGTTGGAAAAAAGTCTCAGAAAACAAGGGATCAAGCGGAATGTGGTTCTGAAAGTGCCTCATATTCTGGTGATTCCCCAGATCTTGAAAGATACTCCCTACCTGGTCACTCTTCCCCGAAAGCTGGCGGAAGCCCTGGATGTTACTTTTTTAAGAACCCTGCAACCACCCCTAACGCTTCCGAGCATACCTGTGATGCAGTACTGGCATGAAGCCATGAATATCGACCCTGCCCATCGCTGGTTAAGGAAAATGATTCACAGCGCCATGTAGCCGGCAGAAAGACTCTACTACCGGCTATTTTAAATTGCTGCAAAGCCGAGAAATTATGCTACTTCTTCAAATTCTGCATCTACCACATTTTCATCCTTTTTGCCGTCGGTTTCAGGACTGTTTTGTTGAGCATGCGGCTCCTGCTGGTTCCCGGCATCCTGATACATGGAGGAAGAGGCCCTATGCAGCGCCTGATTCAGCATCTCGATGGCCGCCTTCAGTCCTGGCAAATCTTCAACATCCATTGCCAGTTTCAAATTTTCAAGACCAGACTGGATGGCTGATTTATCTTCATCGGATATCTTATCTCCAGATTCAGCCAGCAGCTTTTCACTCTGGTAGACCAGCGAGTCAGCATGATTCTTCTGATCGATAAACTCCCGCTTTTGCTTATCGCTTTCAGCATGCTGCTCGGCTTCCTGGACCATTTTTTCAATTTCAGCTTCGTCCAATCCACTGGATGAAGTGATCTGAATTTTCTGCTCCTTACCAGTTCCCAGATCCTTGGCTGATACGTGTACAATTCCATTCGCATCGATATCAAAACTGACCTCGATTTGTGGAACGCCACGAGGTGCGGGGGCAATCCCCACCAGTTCAAACCGACCCAGGGTTTTGTTATCCCCAGCCATCTCGCGCTCACCCTGAAGCACATGCACACTGACCGCCGGCTGGCTGTCAGCAGCAGTTGAGAAAATCTGACTTTTTTTAGTTGGAATCGTTGTATTCCGTTCAATTAGTCGAGTTGCAACACCACCCAGAGTTTCAATTCCCAGTGACAGAGGCGTGACATCCAGCAGTAGCACATCCTTCACGTCACCAGTCAATACGCCTGCCTGAATGGCAGCACCGGTGGCAACGACCTCATCCGGATTCACACCGCGATGGGGCGCCTTACCAAAGAAATTCTCAACAGTCTCAACGACCTTGGGCATACGGGTCATTCCACCCACCAGGATCACATCGCTGATGTCACTTGCTTGGACATCGGCGTCTTTCAGGGCGGACCGCATCGGACTTAATGTTCTCTGGATCAAATCGTCCACCAACTGTTCCAGCTTTGAACGACTCAGCTTGACATTCAGGTGTTTAGGACCAGCAGCATCTGCGGTGATAAAGGGCAGGTTGATATCGGTCTCTGTTGAAGATGAGAGCTCGTGTTTCGCTTTTTCAGCCGCTTCCTTCAATCGTTGCAGAGCCATTTTATCACCCCGCAGATCAATCCCCTGATCTTTCTTAAACTCTTCAGCCAGATAATCGATGATCTTCTGATCGAAGTCCTCGCCGCCCAGATGCGTATCGCCATTTGTCGACTTCACTTCAAAAACGCCTCCTCCAATCTCTAAAATTGAAACGTCAAACGTCCCGCCACCCAGATCAAAAATCGCAATCAGCTCTTCTTCCTTTTTATCAAGCCCATAAGCCAGAGCCGCTGCCGTCGGTTCGTTAATTACTCGCATGACATTCAATCCGGATATTTTACCGGCGTCTTTAGTGGCTTGGCGTTGTGCATCATTAAAATAAGCAGGTACGGTCACAACCGCATCCGTAATCGTCTCACCCAGATAGTCTTCTGCGGTCTGCTTCATTTTCTGCAAGACAAAGGCTGAAATCTCAGCAGGAGAGAAGGATTTATCGCCTATATTAACCTGAGCCAATCCGCTACTCGCTTTACCAACCTGATAGCTCAAGCTCTCCATATCTGATGTCACCTGTTCAGAATCAAATTGACGTCCAAGCAGACGTTTTACCGCATAGATTGTTTTTTCAGGATTAGTGACAGATTGCCTGCGGGCCACCTGACCTACCAGTCTCTCATCTGAATCTGTAAAGGCAACAACCGAGGGTGTTGTTCGGGAACCTTCTGCATTCGTAATTACTTTGGCTTCGCCACCTTCCATGACGGCCACACATGAATTAGTTGTCCCCAAATCGATTCCTATGACTTTTCCCATTTTTTATCCTTTGTTTAGTGTTATATTCAATACTTTGGTTTTTCGATCAAATTCAAAAAGGCTTTTTTATTTATGAACTGTCTATTTGTTGAAAATTATTTAAAAACGATTGATAGGCTTAATATTGCAACGGGGATGCCACAATTTTTAGTAGGTAATTACAGTCAATTAGAAACTTCGCAGAATAATTGGGCCAATATGAAAGGGAAATCGAAATGGGGGTAGGTCAAAATGTGGCCGCCAACGATGTCTCTGGGCCAATTTGACCAGATTGGACAAAAAGAGGGGGGATCAGGCGGATAGAGTTGTTGATTCCAGGTGCAGCAGCCATTTCTTATTCCCAATACCGCTGCCAAAACCGACCAGGGCGCCACTCTTACCAATCACACGATGGCAGGGGATGATTATCCCGATGGGGTTGTGGTGGTTGGCCTGGCCGACAGCACGGCAGTACTGTTTTCCGCCTATTTTCTCAGCCTGCTCGGAATAACTGACTGTCTGACCATAGGGAATTTCCTGTAGCGCTTTCCAGGCTCGCTGCCGAAACGGGGTGCCCATGGGATTCAGTGGCAGAGAGAACTTCTGTCTGATGCCGCAAAAATATTCGTGTAACTGCTTTTCAGCCTTTTTCAGCAAATTGGTTTGCTGCTGCACAAATCCCAGTTCCTGCAGCAATTTGAGGTCACTGACATCTGCAACAGGGGTCTTTCCGAAGTTGGTTGCGATTAATTTCTCGGACTGTTCCACCAGAGCCAGTTTGCCCAGTGGCGTTTCCATTATATGATAATATATCGGTTGATCTGGTTGGATATGTTTGATGAGGTTGGCATTCATGGCGATCTCTTTTTGTGAATTCTCCATTAGAATATCCTCATTAAGAAAACTCCCTTCTGTACGAAATCCATCCAGATCCTCAGAAGAGACTTTCATGGTTAAACTGTCCCGAACGACCCACATTTAACAGGGTCGTCTGGCGGAGTCAAGATTTTGTTAGCTATAGATCCCTAATCAGCTTGATAATCTCATTTTGATGTGGGAAGCGCCCACTTTTCTTTTTCGAAAAAACCTGTTTTCCATCCACCTTGACTTCAAAAACACCACCGCCGGATCTAATCAACTGCTCGTCCACCTGAAAAGTGCCTTTAATCTCATCTACCAAACTGGTAGCTTTTGGGAGATAGTTTCACTCACCACAATATTCAATTTCAACTTTCATCATCCATCCTTATTAACAGAAACCAATTATAATGAATAGAGGCTGACACCCCAAAGAAGGTCTTGAACAGATCTACCTTCAGCCTAAACGCCTAAACCATTAATGTTGCAGTTCAATATCCCGCATCAAGATGGCTTTATTATAAACATCAATCACATCCTTACGCTTGAGAATCCCCAGAACTTTCTTTGGATTCTCAGGGCTGACCACCGGGAGAGCGGCAATATCCTTGATGCCCAATTTCCTGATCGCTTTGGTCAGATTATCCCCCGGAAACAGAGTGATCACTTCGGTTTCCGCCAGATCCTTCATAACAACTAGATGCTCCAGCCCCTCTTCCAGCATTATTTCCCGAATATCCTGAAATGAGACAACTCCAGTCAGGTTGTCGTCGGCATCCATAATAGGGTAATACTGAGCCTTACTACTGGGGAAATAGTTCATGAAATCAGAAAAACTCATCGTTTCCTGTAGTTTCTCAAATTCTCTGACCATAACCGTGGTGACCAATATGGAATTGAGAATATTGGCTTCAGTTCCTTTATGCAGATAGATGCCTTGTCTTGAAAGGTCCATGGAATCCAGAGAATCATCGCACAGTCTACGGCCCACCATGACACCGATCACAGAAGCGAACATGATGGGAATGATGACCTGGTAATTACTGGTCAATTCAAACAATAGAAATATCGCGGTCATCGGAGCATGGGTCGCTGCTGCGAGAAAGGCTCCCATCCCCACCAGGGCATAGGACCCGGGCTGGATCCCGATTTCAGGAAAGATCAGGTCCACCCCCCATCCAAAAACAGCGCCAATCATCGCCCCAATGAACAGGCTGGGGGCAAAAACACCCCCTACATTCCCCGATCCTAAAGTGATAGATGTCGCTACCATCTTCAAAATCACCAACAGCGCAATGGCAGACATGGGGATCGCAGCCGGGGAGGCCATCGCCGCATTGATGAATTCGTATCCATCACCCAGCACACCAAAATGAACCAGCCCCAGTACGCCGACTAGAAAGGCACCCAGAACCGGTTTGAGCTGGGGATGGATTTTCAACTGTGCAAACCGGTCACTGGTGAAGAAGAAAATTTTGATAAAAAGATAAGCCAGTACTCCGATCAATAGTCCCAGCACAATGTAGAAAGCGAACTCATAGTAACTGATAAAGTCATACTGCAATACACCAAAGGTAGGCGCAGATGAGTAGTAGGCCCTCGATATGGCAGTGGCCAGACCCGATGCGATCACTATCACACCAAAGGTCTGCAGCTGGAACTGGCCCACCATCACAATCTCCTGGGCGAAAAGCACACCCGCCAGGGGGGCATTAAACTGCGCGGCTATCCCGGCTGCCGAACCACATGCGATCAGCACTTTTAAGCGGTGACTACCCATCTCAAAAAAACGACCAATAGATGAACCGACAGCCCCTCCAATTTGAGCAATAGGTCCCTCAACCCCAGCGGATCCGCCAGTGGAGATCGTAAGTGCTGACGTGAACATTTTGATGAAAATCTGACGGGTTTTAATCAATCCTCCATGCAGATGCACAGCAATCAAAAAACGGGGCATACCGTACCCGTTTATCTCTCCCCGATACCGCAAAGAGAACGGAATCAGAATAACAGCACCGACCATCGGAATTAGAGGCAATAGATAGATAGAGTAGGAGGCCAGCCAGGGGTAAACAATTTCGAAAAAGAAGTAGTGCATTTCATGGAGCATATACCGGAAAAATACCGATGAAAATCCGGCTCCAATGCCAACCAAACAGGCCAGAATCAGTTCGATATTCCCCTCACTGATTCGGAGCCACGAGAATGAGAGTTTGTTAACTGCAAAATTGATCAGCCGATTTTTTTTAAACTTTGAAATATTATACATAACAGGTGAAGTTGTATTCTGTGGTTCGGGTTTCGGTTCGGTCACACTTTCCAGGTTCCTCTGAAAACTTCTCGGGCAGGACCTTCTAAGACCACTTGGTTTCCAAGACCCTCCCAGTTCAATGTCAAATCTCCACCTTTCAGATGGTTGAGAATGGTTGCTTCGGTTTTACCTGTCAATCTACCTGCTACACACACTGCTGATGCTCCCGTCCCACAAGCCCAGGTCTCCCCTGCTCCTCTCTCCCAGGTGCGTTGAATCACTTCAGACGATGAGAGAATTTGCACAAATTCAACATTGATCCGCCGTGGAAACAGTGAATGATTTTCAATCACAGGCCCCCATTCAGTCACCGGCGTTTCCTGAACATTGTCTACATAAGTAACAAAATGAGGATTTCCCATGGAGACCAGGGTGCCGTTCAGAGAGAACTCATCAAAGTCAAACCGTTGATCGACAATACGTTCACCGGCGAGTTGGCTAGGGATTTCAACCGCACCCAGCACCGGCACACCCATCTCAACTCGGGCACTGTTCACCTTGCCGGCCGAATCGACTGAAAGCAACAGCGATTTGATCCCAGCGCCTGTTTCAATCGTGATTGAAGATTCTGACACCAATCCGTTGTCCCAGGCATATTTGCCGACACAGCGAATCCCATTTCCACACATTTCCGCCTCTGAACCATCACTATTGTACATGATCATTCTGAGGTCTGCTTTTTGGCTGGGGGCGATCAGGATCAGACCATCTCCTCCGACACCAAAGTGTCGATGACTGATCTCTCGTGCAAGTTCTACAGGGTTATCAACCGTCTCCTCGAAAAGGTTGACATAAACATAGTCATTTCCTGCCCCTTCCATTTTGGTAAAATTGATCACAGCCATCAAAAACCGAAGATGTTTGGCAACTATTTGCCGCTTCTTGAATATATTGTATTAGAGCCCAATATTTATAATGCTTAAAGGAAATTAAGCGACAGCACTGAATTGGGAGTCGGCTCAGCAAAAGAGACTGAATAGTTACTATGTTTTCAAGTTTTGGAAAAAAAACCTTGCCAGTGTAACGCAAATAAAAATAAAACGGACAAACAGACCTGCTAAAAAAAGACCCACAAAATCGTGCAATTCTGAAACTGGATATAACGAATTTTGCGGCAGTTCCTTGAACGTTATAGATTTCTTCCACAAACCAGCGATCACAACTATATCAATATGAAAAACAGACTTCTAAAAAATATTCTGCTTATTCTCCTGATGTTCAGTTTTTCAGGAATTCAGATTTTTGCACTCAGTTTCAAAGACCAGCTACATCCAGTAAAGCGGTTAAAATACAAGCACTGGCATCTTCAGAAAAAGAAAATTACAGGTTATACAATAATTGAAATAAAAACCACTTCTAAAGCAGGAAAAAAATATTATTTAGAGATCAACCAAAACCTGGACAAAAATCAGAAAATTTTTTCCGAGAAAAAAACCTGGTTTCATTACCAGACAGGAGAAATGGCGTCCTATACCGAAGTTGATTTCCGTACCGGCATCAGTATCACAGATCGGGTCAAAAAAGATAAAATTGTCACCCAGGTCGGGAAAAAAGACGATCAACTAGAATTCTCAATTCAACGTGAGCGAAAGCTCGTTCCTTTTGAAACTCTAGCTCTTTTTCTTCAGAAGCAGCTTCCAGAACTTCAGAAAAAAAGAGAATTGACCTTTACCCTTTACCTACCGGTGATTGCCATAGAATTGAAAAAAAAGAATTTCCCCCTCTCATTCAGCAAATTCGAGATGGCTGCCCATGTCATCGAGGAATCTCAGAAAGAGACGCCACTGGGACTCAAAACTTCCATTCAAGTTATGCTCAAACCCACTTCTTTTCTGATCAATACCATGCTTCCCAAGGAAAAAACAGCTTTTCATTTCACCTTTATGACGGAACCACCCTATCTGCTACTCGCTTTTGAGGAGAACCAGACACGAAGCATCCTGGTTACGTATGATCCATAGGGTCGGCTCAAAAATTAGTTCACATTCTGTTTGCAAAATGTCCAGCTTTAAGGACTTTTGCAAACAGATTATGTGAAGTTATTTTTTAACGATCCCTTTGTATATAGATTGTGTGAAGTTATTTGTTAACGATATATGGCAGTCTCAACCTTTTTTTAACACACGCTCTGTGAAACAGTCAGCAAAGATCGTATTCTGACCAGTTCCCCTGGAAAGTATGGTTGGAAAGTGCGAAGCTCAATTTCAACAGATACTCATCCCGGCTAATCTCGTCAGCACCCAAGCTACTCAAATGCTCAGTGGGCAGCTGACAATCGATAAAATCAAAATTGAGGTTGCCTGCTAATTTCGCCAACATCACGAAAGCGATTTTAGAGGCATCTGTCCGGTGACTGAACATCGACTCCCCAAAAAAGGCTTTCCCTAGTGAGATTCCGTATAAACCGCCTACTAATTCTTCCTCCACATAGGATTCAACTGAGTGAGCGAATCCGGCTTCATGCAGCCCGCAATAGGCTACGATCATCTCTTCGGTAATCCAGGTGCCTTCCTGGCCATCTCGTTTGGTGTTACTGCAGTTTCGAATCACATCTTCAAACCGGTTGTCAAATCGCACAGAAAACTTATGGTTCTTGATGGTTCTTCGCAGGCTTTTTGAGATATGAACCTG
>PJEL010002837.1_pt1 | contig 15444 bp, 15 predicted proteins | sample 1853271 | NCBI WGS metagenome assembly PJEL01 (sample SAMN08108733, study PRJNA415343) | Invertebrate metagenome, whole genome shotgun sequencing project. | host: Globobulimina | place: Sweden: Gullmar Fjord | collected 2015-08 | reverse complement strand
TGAGAAACCCAAGCGTATAACGTTAGCGAACTGTGTATCGCACGAAACTATGTATCGCAAGCTTCTGATTTAGTACCTTAAATCAGCTCAAATGGGTCTCTTGTGAAAGACTGAGCTAAGCTCAGGAAAGCGTTTCCACTTGGGAGAAGTGCGTTCCAATTGGAACACTGTTTGAGCACATAAGGGCAAAAGATTCTGGCCCCTCATCCTTGATGAGAATTCATCCCAAGCCCACTGTGTGGGGCAGCCCACTGTGTGGGGCACTGAAGCCTAAAGCTTTGTAGTGTAAAGCAGTTTTTCCGGCTTCTCCAATAAGTGTGGATTGCCTGAAACTCTTTTGCAGTTCTGTCTTTGATGTACGGGGTGCGTCCAGAATTTCAGGAATTCGGACAAGCTAGGGGGGAATTACCCCCCGCGCCCCCAGTCCTCCTAAAATTTCAGACAGACCCTTGATGTACCATATCCTTGACCAACCTCACTTCATCAGTTATACTACAGCCTTCTCCCCATTGTTTTTAATTTAATTTTGGAGGTGAATCCATGACGGTTTCACGCGAAAATTCAAAGATGGTTTATGAGGGTATTAAAGCGGCTGGTATTCATTTTGTATCAGCTTTGCCCGAAACCTGGTTGGTTTATCTGCTCCAGTTGGCCGAAGATGATCCAGAGATGTGTTTGGTGGAGGTTGCCAAAGAAGAAGAAGCTATCGGTATTGCTGCTGGAGCCTATTTTGCGGGTAAACCCAATGCCCTGTTGATGCAAAACCACGGCTTTTTTGGCAGCATCAACGGCATTGTATCATTGGCCTTGCTTTATCGTATCCCATTACTGATGCTCATTGCCTATCGAGGACACATTGGCGAACCTTATCCCTGGCATACACAGGGGGGTATTGTCACGGAGCCTATTTTACGCAGTTTAAACATCCCTTATGATCATGCCCGTGACCCTAACAAGGTGGCTAAACAAATCCGTGAGGCCCAAACCTTTGCCCTTAACTCGCTCTCACCTGTGGCTTTGCTATTGACCCGTGACTTAATGGAGGATGAATTATGAAACGTTCTGACTGTATCAGAGCATTATACCCTGAATTAGAAGACCGATTGGTGGTCACCATTATGGGTGCAACAGCCCAGGAACTTTATGATTTAGGTCATCGAGAAAACTTTTTCTACCTGCAACATGCTATGGGACTGGCTTCATCTATTGGGTTGGGCTTAGCCATAAATTTACCCCAGCAAAAAGTGCTGGTTTTGGATGGTGATGGCTCGGTTTTGATGAATATGGGCAGTTTAGCAACTTTAGCCCGTTATCGACCTACAAATCTGACCCATATCATTTTTGACAATGGAAGTTTGCTTTCTACTGGCGGATTTCCTTCACACACGGCCTCTGGCAGCACTGATTTGGCGGTGGTGGCCCAAGGGGCGGGCTGCCCTAATGTCAAACCTGTTAATAATATGTTTCAATTTATGGATGCTGCCGCCGAAGCCTTTGAGAATGAGACGATGACCACGATTGTTGCCAAAGTTGAAGCCATTGGCCCCGACCACTTTGGCATGGATTTTAAACTACCTGAAAACGCCTTTCGTTTTGAACGCTACATTAAATCAATTAACAAAAGTTAACTAACTTATAACAAAGGAGTTAAAAAATGTCTGCCCCGGTAACTGTTTTATCCCTGTTAGTTGAAGAATTGAACAATGACCGCCTGAAAGTGGTCGATTTAACCCAAGCATTGGATGCCGATACCCCGGTAATTGAGTTGCCTCCGGATTTTGCGCCTTCGCCACCCTTTAGTATGGAAACCATTTCCCGCTATGACGATAATGGCCCGGCCTGGTATTGGAACACCATTCGTATGGGCGAACATACTGGCACCCACTTTGATGCCCCGGTCCATTGGATCACGGGCAAAGATTTGGTCAATAATACTCTGGATACCATTCCGGTCCGTAAATTGGTTGGCCCGGCTTGTGTAATTGATGTTAGCCAGGAGGTGGCTCAATTTGAAGATTATTTGTTAACCCGTGAACATATACAGGCTTGGGAGGGTGAGCATGGTAAAATTCCAGCCGGGGCGTGGCTACTGTTGCGTAGCGATTGGTCTAAACGCACAGGACGTGAAGCATATTTGAACATTAAAGAGGATGGCCCTCACTCGCCCGGTTTTCAGCCCGATTGTGTGAAGTTTTTGGCCTATGAACGGGATGTGTTGGGTGTAGGTGTCGAAACGGTGGGAACTGATGCCGGTCAGGCCGGAGGATTCGAGCCGCCTTTCCCGGCTCATACCATTATGCATGGAGCTGGTAAATTTGGTTTGGCAAGTTTGTGCAACCTCGACCAACTCCCCCCTGTTGGCGCTGTGGTCATTGCCTCGCCCTTAAAAATTGTTGCTGGTTCCGGTAGCCCAGTGCGGGTGCTGGCTTTTGCTCCGGCTTAAGGGAGTTCCAGAAAAATAATGGTTCAAAGATTATTGTATTTGGTCTAATTTCATGGTACACTTCTGCCAAGATTGGCTAGGGAAAGGGGTTTATTGTGGAAGGCATTCTGACGACCAGAAAAATGTCTGGTGCTGTGTCTTCAGAGAATGGGGTAAACAATCAAATCACGGATATGTCATCACACCGTGAAACAACCTTTCGCTTTATGGTATTCTATCGCTGGTTAGCCCTGGTCGCCGCCCTCTTGCTCACCTTCTTTCTGCCTGGTAACCGTAACTTAACCCTGGCGCTTATAATCGCCGGGATAATCTTGGCCTACACCTCAACAATCACCCTGACTGGCCGCCCCCTCAATCGCCTGTTGCGGCGTTACCCTTCTTTACTTGGTGTCGATCTTATTTTCGTTGGCGGATTGCTTGCAGTTACAGGCACCTGGCACAGCCCTTACTATTTGTATGCTCTTAGTCCTATTTTAGCTGCGGCATTTTTCTTTCGCTGGCGGGGCGCGCTCATGGCTGCTACTGTACTGGCGCTACTATTTGGAGCCAGTTTGTGGTGGCAATGGCTGCTCTTCAAGACGCTCCCAGCCTGGGAAATTGCGCTAACCTATCTCATTGGCTTTTATCTCATTGGTATAATCTTCAGCTTTCCGGCCACCCTATTACGCCGCCTGCGCCAGGCGCATAATGACTTGCGTATCCGTAATGCCGACCTCTCCCGCGCTCATCAGGAACTCCGGATTATTCACGATTTAACCAGAATCATGCAATCCGCCTCAGACCCAACTGATATTCAAGAGCAATTGCTTAAGGCCATTGTTGGCCCACTTGGTTTTGACCGGGCTGTAATTGCTCTAACAAATTCTGGTAATTATTGTCTTTCATCATGGTTAAGCCTGGATAAAATCAGTGGCTCCTCAACATCTCTGCCTCATGTGGCCCGTATTCCACTTGAAACTGACCAGGGGACTCTAGCTGAAACATTGCGTCAAGGCCAGCTGCAAATTATTGTTGACGGTTCTCCTCCCTGCGATGACCCAACTTTTAATAAGCAATTGGCCCTGGGTGATACTTACCTTGTTTTGCCGCTTATTTTACGACAACAATATCTGGGCATAGTGGCTGTTAAATTGTCGGACTTCAAATTGACTCCCAATGATGAAGGCTCCTTAACTTCCATCACCAATCAGGCAGCCGTAGCTCTGGGCAATGTCCAACTCTGTATTGATCGCACTCGACGCTTAACGATGGAAGAAGAACGCAATCGTATTGCCCGAGAAATTCACGATAATGTCTCACAATCTTTATTTGGTTTTGTGTATACCTTGGATAGTTGCATAAAACTATTGCCGACACAGCCGGATACAGTAAAAACACGCTTGGTCAACCTCCATCCCCAGGCCGTTGATGTGATGAACAAAGTTCGGCAGTCAATTTACGATTTGTGGGAGGCAGAGGTAACCGCCGACTATTTTGAAAGTGAGCTTCAGCGTTACACCCGCCAAGTTTGTCGGATCGATACCCTAACCCTAACCCTGACGGTAGCGGTGGATAAGGGCTTTGAGAGCCTGAACCCAGAACTACGGCGTACCTTTTTACGAGTAGCCCAAGAAAGTATGGCCAATGTGGTCAAACATGCTCAAGCTGATCAAGTCTCAGTAGCTGTTATTTTATCGGGGACTGAAGCAGCTTTACTCGTGGCTGATAATGGCATTGGGTTTGAGCATGAGGCTACCGAGCCTAAAACCGATCAAATTCGGCAGCATTTTGGGCTATTGGGTATGCAAGAACGAGTCAGACTCTTGGGGGGTACATTGACCGTTAACTCTCGCTGTGGCAACGGAACGGCGGTCACGGCTTCAGTTCCACTTGAAAACAGCGAGATATAGAGATACAATGTCTGGCAGAACCCGTATTTTGATTGTTGACGATCATGAAATTGTGCGCCAGGGTCTTAAAATGGTGTTGGAACTGGAAGCGGATTTTGAAATTGTAAGTGAGGCCGGTTCCGGTAAAGAAGCCATCCGTCAAATAGAGTTGTTTAGACCAGATTTGGTGCTAATGGATTTGGTTATGCCGGATCTGAGTGGTATTGAAGTAACCCAAATCATCAAATCCAAGCAACCTCGAGTTCGTGTTTTAATGCTAACCGGCATTGGCGCTGAAGCAGCCGTACAACAATCTATAAGCGCGGGTGTTGAGGGATATATTCTTAAAAACGTCAGTCCTGATGTATTATGTGCCGCTATTCGTATGGTGCGTGATGAAGGTGGGTATTTGCACCCTGCCGTGGCCTATATGGTAACCAACCCGAAATTTAATAACCTCACCCATCACCAAACACCCGAAACTGCACCACAACGCTTGGGTTTAACGCCACGTGAGGTAGAGGTTCTTCAATTGATGGCCACCAGCCAAACCAACCGCAATATCGCCGAGCAGCTTTTTATTAGTGAAGAAACAGTTAAAACCCATGTTAAACGTATCTTACGCAAACTAGACCAACCCAACCGAACCCAAGCCGTTCTTTTTGGCTTAAAAACCGGAGTCTTATGGTTAAAGTAATAAATATTTTAACAAAGTTTGATGAATCCCTCTTTTGGGTGATGACTTAATAATCAAGTTATGTTACCATTTCCTAACTGGGTGGGGTTTATATTAACAAATTATTAAGATATTTATATGATTTAATGAAGGAGATAAAGTATGACCGAATTAAAAGCCGACAAAGTTATTGATTGTTCAGGAATGCTCTGCCCAATTCCGGTGGTTAAGACCGCCAAAGCAATCAAACAGATCGAGCTAGGACAAGTTTTACAGATGATTGCCACCGATCCCGGGGCTCCACCTGATATGGATGCCTGGACCAAGCAGACCGGGCACGAGATGGTTGATTCCACCAAAGAGGATGGCAAGTTTATCTTTTATTTCCGACGCACAAAATAATAATAGGAGGTTATTATGTCTAAGTCTGACCCTGATGCCCCTAAACGCCTGGCCTTAATCGCCAGCAAAGGTACTCTTGACTTTGCCTACCCCCCCTTCATTCTGGCCACTGCCGCCGCCGCAATGGATTGGGAGGTAGCTATCTTCTTTACCTTCTACGGGCTGCCGCTGCTGCAGCATGATCTTACTGCAGCCGTTACCCCGATGGGCAATCCTGCTATGCCAATGAAACTGCCCTTCGGACCGGAGGGCCTCCAGAATTTTGAGTGGCCCATTCCAACAGCGGCAATGTCAATACCCGGCTTCAATTCGGTTGCAACAGGTCTGATGAAAAAGACCTTCAAAAATAAGGGGGTGGCCACTGTTGAAGAACTGCGAGATATATGTGTGGACCTTGACGTAGAGTTGATTGGCTGCCAGATGACCATGGACGTTTTCGGCTTCAAAAAAGAGGATTTCATTGCTGCCAGCACAATTGGGGGTGCAGCCACCTTCCTGGCCTACGCCGCCGATGCCGATATTTCACTGTTCGTCTAGGCCTGGCTACAGAAAGTTTGTTTCACTCCACCCTCCAAAGCAGGGTTAGTTTGTCTATTATAAAAAATCAAACAATCCCTACAGAACAACAAGCAGAATAAAAATATCTATGTCAAGTCCTGATATTATTAATTATCAACTATCAACTATCAACTATGGAGGTACATCTATGGATGATGAAAACAAAATCCTTTATGTTCAGACTCACGGACGGGATACTCCCGAACGCAGTGCCACCCCCTTCTTTCTGGCTACCGCCGCAGCCGCAATGGATAATGAGGTTGCCATCTACTTTACAATGAACGGTCCTCAACTGCTGGCCCAGGGCGCACCAGAGGAAATTATCGTCCCCAAAGCGGGCGGTGGGGGCAAGGAGCTACGCTATTTTATTGATATGGCTCTGGATATGGACGTTAGGTTACTGGTTTGTCAACCTTCACTCGACCTGCATGGTTATACAATGGATGACCTGATTGAGGGCGTTGAAATGATCGGCGGCGCAGCCTTTAATGATATGGCCGTTGAGGCCGATGCCGTAATTTCGTTCTAGAGAGGGGAGAATTTGATGGGATTATTTGCCGATAAATATCCGCATGTTCCTTACGAAGAAAAACTACAGCTGTGGGAAGAGGTCAAGGCGGATGAACGCTTCCCCGATTATATGTATGGCTGTTACGAATGTGGTATTTGCGTGGCGGCCTGTCCCTCAGCCCGTTTTTATGATTTCTCGCCGCGCAAAATTGCTCAGGCCGCCGGTCGGGAGGATGTCGAACTCATTTATGAGCAGCTGAATGATGATGTTTGGAACTGCTCCCAATGCTTCTCCTGCAATCGTTGCCCGCGAGGAAACTCCCCCGGTGGATTAATCACCATCTTGCGCGAGGTGTCGGTCAACAATGGCCTAAAGTCGGCCCAGCAGGCCCTCGAAGGTTACAGCCGGATTGTCTACAAGATTATGGGAACCGGAACCCAGGTTTCTCCCGACATGCTCCAACCCGATGCCTTCCCTGATTGGGGCCCCGATGTCAAACGAGTCTCTGATGAACTTGACATCTGGCGACGGGCACTGCCCCCGGAAACATTGCACACCACCAATACCAGCTGGCAAGTCGACGATCAAACCCTGATCGAACTCTACCTGATCTGGTACAACACCGGGGTGATGGACATGATCGCCAACGTAGACGAAGGTTTGAACCTGATCCTAAGCGATGTCATGGAAGAAATGCTTGAAGAAGCCGGATACGATATCGACTGAACATTATCTCATTGTGCATTATCTTAAGGAGGAACGTTTATGGCTATACCTACCGAAGCTTTGCTGAAAACGGACAGACGGTTTGACCGGTATGCTGAAGAAGCGCCGCCGGACTTTCACGAGGTACTTGATGAACTCGAACGCGATGGCGAGTTGATTATTCAGCGTGTCCCGGAACCGTACATTGAGGTCATGACCAAATACGGACGCACCAAGAAAATCCCGCTAAACCAGACCTGGCATCACAAATCGTGTGGGCAATGTGGACATATCCCTGGCTATTCCACCGCTATCTTTTGGCTGGTGCGCAAACTGGGCTACGATTACCTTGACCCAACCGATCAAACCTCCTGCACAGCCTGGAACTATTATGCCTCGGCCACCTCTAATGCCGCAGCTCAGGCCGCCGTGGCCCATCGCAATTTTGCGGCTGCTTACGAAACCGGCTATTATCCTATCATCCACTGTGGCACCTCTTACGGCCATTATAAAGAGACCCGCGAAGAAATTATGCACCACCCTAATCTGCGTCGCCAGGTGCGGGATGTGCTAGAAAAGCTCGGCAAACCGCTGGTTATGCCGGAAGAAATCGTCCATTATTCAGAATACATCCACGCAGTGCGCCACATGATTGCCGAACGACAGGTCCGTGATTTTTCTAATATTGCGGTCACCGTCCACCCTGCCTGCCATTATTACAAACTGGTAACAGAAGATGCCATCTACGACGAGGAGATTTACGGCGGCCAGCGCACCGCCACAGTGACTGGCCTGATAGATGCCCTGGGCGCCGAGGTGCGCGATTACTCCACCTGGTTCGACTGTTGCGGCTTTGGCTTCCGTCATATTCTGGTCTCACGAGACTTTACCCGTTCCTTTGCCACGCAGCGCAAAATCGAGATTATGAAAGAAGAAGCCAACCCTGACGTTGTTATTACCCACGACACCGGCTGCGTAACCACCCTGGACAAGAGTCAATTTGCCACCGGTGCAGCACACGGAGCCAATGTCGGCGTGCCAGTCATGTCCGATGCCCAGTTTGCAGCCCTGGCGATGGGTGCCCATCCCTATCGGGTATGCCAGCTCCACTGGCATTCCACCGATTATCGGCTGCTGTTGGAGAAAATGGGCATTGACCATGAGCAGGCCTGGGTCGAATTCGAGCAAGATTTAGAAGACCTAAAGTCTGGAAAAAAAGAATACCTAACCTGGGATGATGTAGGGTGAAGGTAGACAATTGGATATTGAACACTGATTACTGAAATACAAGGAGGAGGTTTTTATGCCATCAGATAATATACTCATCATTGGCGGTGGCCCAGCCGGATTAGAAGCCGCCCGGCTGTTGGCCGATATCGGCAGCAAAGTTACCTTGGTTGAAAAACGTGATTTTCTGGGTGGAACACCCATTGCCGAACGCTACGCGGCCTTGACCCATGGCTTTGGCGATGCGGAAGAAATGATGAACGGCATGATTGAGCGAGTCGTGAACAATCCTCTGGTAGAGGTTCGGCTGAGTTCAACTGTTACCGCCGCCGAAGGAGAAGCGGGGAACTTCAAGGTGTCTCTGGCAAAAGGGGGTAATGGTAGCGGAGAAACTGTGGTCGAAGCCGGGGCTGTCATCATCACTACAGGCTTTCAGCATTTCGACCCCGGTCGGGAGACCCAAATGTATGGCTACTATGAGTATCCGGATGTAATTACCCTGACCGACGCCGAAGGTATGCTCAAAGATGGTCACTTTAACAGGCCATCTAATGGCGAGGTGCCGGAACGAGTCTGTTTTATTCAGTGCGTTGGCTCACGTGACCGACAGATTGGTAATGAGTTTTGCTCTAAAGTTTGCTGCGGCATTTCTTCCAAACAGGCCATTGAGGTCCGCCAAATATCGCCCACCAGCAAGGTCTTTATCTTTTACATTGATATGCGGATGTACGGCTACTGGGAAAATGAAATCTACTGGCCGGCCCAAGAGAAATATCACGTCCAGTACATCAAAGGCATCATCACCGAGATTATTAAAAAGGGTGATCGACTGCTGATTCGGGGCGAGGATACAACGATGGGCCGTCCAATGGAAGTGCCGATGGATATCGTGGTATTGGCCGTGGGCATGGAAGCCAGCCAGGGTACGCGCCAGATGGCCCAGATTTTTGGCATCAGGCAGAACAAGTATAAATTCATCGACGTGCCCCACGATTCACTCGATCCGGTAGCCACCTCTGTAGCGGGCATTTTCGTCGCCGGAGCAGCTGCCGGACCTAAAGACCTGGATGACTCGATTGGTATGGCCGGTACGGCTGCCATTAAAGCCGCCGGCCTGCTTCGTCAACAATAAACAATGAAAAGTGCAATTGTTCATTACCAACTATCAACTATCAACTATGATACCAGATATTAGTTTAATCACCGCTGGTGGTCAACCGGTGGATACAGATGCCGCGCAGGAATTTATGCAGGCCACGTTGGAAAAGATTGCCCCTGAAGAACTCAAGGCAATTGAGGCCGAACTGATGGAGAAGGGGCAGCGTATACAGGGGCTGGTGACACCCGATGTATTACCATCTCTGACCGAAACACAACTTCGCGGTTTGCTCCGAACCGTTTTTGCCACTCGTCGGCGGGCCGGAAAGATTTTGACCGGAATTGGAGCAGAGGAGCTTAAAACAGCCATCAACCAACTCCTATATGAATCCGATCCGGTGGAAGCGCGTTTTCAGCAATTCGTAGATAGCATGACCGGCTTCATTGGCGATGTGCGTATGCTGCGACCCAAAAAGTCGTCTGACAGTCGAGCCAAGCAAAGCGCCGAAAAAGCCGCCTTGGAAGAGAATGTTTTCTGTGACTTGGGTAGCGAACTGCTACATTTTACTAATCCGGCCGAGTACTGGCTGTGGACGCATTGGATTTGGGCCCCTAAGTCCAGTACCGGGGCCATGCCACTGGTGACAATGGAAGCGTGTGATTTGTTTGGGCAGACAGTGAGTGAAACCTATCTAAAATTAGGTGTTGCCACCGCTTTTGTCAAAGCCACAGGCGAGGCCGCGGGCTTTTCCAGTAGCGGCCCTTACGGTATTGACGTTTTCCTGGCCTGTGTCTATAGCGTCTATATGTATACCACACTACGCCTACGTATGACCCAAGAATTTAATCAGGTTGTCCCCCAAATGCCAGAACTGGTGCGCCGCATCTTGGGGGTCTGGAAGATGGATATTTAAGGAGGAATATATGCCCCGACCACTTGCGGAACAGAAAGTCATTCAAGAAGCAGTTAAAGAACACGAACATCTGGTTGTTGACGGAATGGACATCTCCGGCCACTGGAACCGGATGTTTGGTCAAAGAGTAATCTTTGATTACAGCTATGAAAATCTAGCCAAGGTGACCGACCTGCCCGACGGCGAGTCACTGGGCTGGTGTTATGGCTGTGCCAAATGTACCGCTGTTTGCCCAATAGACATCGTGGGTGACTACTCCCCCCGTAAAATCCACCGTAAAACCCAGCTAGGTATCGACCTATTCACCTCTGACGATTTATGGCTCTGCACCACCTGTATGAACTGCTTGCGGGTCTGCCCCAAAGAGGTCGATATGATTAAGATCATGCCGGCTGTGCGGGAACAGGCTGTCCTGGAGGGCAAGGTACCAGAGGAGCTACAGAAAGCTTTCGAGGATACAGCTAAATACGGCAATCCGCTGGGTCAGCCGCAGCGCAAACGGGAAGCCTGGATCAAGAAGGCAGACGTGCCTGTGCCGATTTTGAAAAAGTTGGACCGCCCGGTAGACATTTTATGGTATGTTGGCTCCTACCCCTCCTACCATCCTCGGGGCATAGATGCCGCTCTGTCCGCAGCCCGTATCTTCAATGCCTTGGGGGTTGACTTTGCCATTCTCGGCAAAGAAGAAAAGGATGATGGCGACTCACAACGCCTGGCCGGTGAGCTAGGTTTATTTGAAATGCTGGCCGAAGACAATATCGAGGTCTTCAACAAGTATGAATGGAACAAAATAGTGGTAATGGGGCCGCACGAGTACAATGCCTTCAAAAACGAATATCCCAAGTTTGGCTTTGAACACCCCATCCTCCATTACACCCAATTTCTGGTTGAACATTTAGACCAGCTCAAACCTCTGCTCAAGCACGAAGTCAAACGCAAGGTTACTTTCCACGACCCATGTTACCTGGGCCGGCACAACGGCGAATATGATGCCCCCCGTGAACTACTGCGGGCCATTCCCGGCCTGGAGTTAGTCGAGATGGGGCGCTGCCGTGAAAACGGCTATTGTTGTGGCGGCGGCGGCGGCGGTATGTGGCTAGACTCGTTCACCGCAAAGCATACCACCATGCGCCTCTCAGAACGTCGGGTACGCGAAGCCGTCGAATATGAGGCTGAGATGCTGGCCGTTTGCTGTCCCTTCGAAGTCTCTCGCTTTGAAGACGCAGCCAAATCTACCGGCAACGACCATCTGGAAGTTCCCGACATTTTGGAACTTCTTGATCTGTCTATACGTGGTGACAATGAACAATGAGACAATGAATAAACGACAAATCCAAAATCCAAGATTGGATGGAGCTGGCTGATGAACATAATTGTAGCAATCAAACACATTCCCAGTATCATTGACGAACTTGAACTCAATGAAGATGGCACAGACCTGGACTTTGATGAGGTTGATTTTACCCTCAACGAGTTCGATGAACATTCCCTTGAGCAAGCGGTCTTGCTAAAGGAAGCCGGCGACGGAACTGTTACTGTGATAGGTGTAGACCTGATAGAGGAACTGGACAGTGTCCTGCATACCGCCCTGGCTAAAGGCGCAGACAAAGCTGTCAAAATCGTTGGTGATTTTGAGCCGGGGATGGCTTCCCACACTCAGGCTTGGCTGTTAGCCAATGCCATCAAAGATATGTCGCCCAACATCGTTCTGGCCGGGGTGCAGGCGACCGATGATCGTGATGGTCAGATCGGCCCTATGCTCGCAGCCCAGCTGAATATACCCTACATTGGAGTCGTCGCCGATGTAAGAATAGCCGCTGAAACGGCCACAGTTCACAAAGAATATTCAGGGGGGGTAATGGCCGAGTTTGAAGTCAGCCTGCCAATGGTTGTGGGTGTCCAGGCGGCCAGCCAACCCCCACGTTATGCTCCGGTCAGCAAAATCAGGCAAATGGCCAAAACAGCCACTATTGAGGAAATCGAAGTTGAAGATGAGGCTCCCGGAGCCGGTTCAACCGTGCGCAAAATGTCACCGCCGATTTCAGCTGATCACGCCGAAATGATCGAAGGTGACCCTGAAGAAGTGGCCGAAAAGATTATTGAAATTATCAAAGAACGCGGACTACTATGATTTTGGATTTTGATTTAATGGTGTTTCAATCGTAAATCCAAAATCGTTTGGAGGTTTTATGAGTAACGACATTCTGGTGATTACAGAACATCTGGATGGAAAAATGGCCGACATTTCCTACGAAATGGTCGGCAAAGCAAAGGAGCTGGCTTCGACCATTGGAGGTCAAGCGATAGCTGTAACCTTGGGCAGTGGCGTGGCCGAATTAGCAGGGTCCACTGCTGCCGATGTCGCAATCTATGTAGACGATCCCCTCCTGGCTGAATTCAATCCCGAAGCTTATAATAAAGTGGTGACTGCCTTAGTTGAGGAGAAGGCACCCCAAATAACCATGTTCGGCAGCACCTCGATGGGCATGGATTTGGCCGCCTGGCTGTCAGTCAAGAATGGTCAGACCTGCCTGGTTTATGTTAGTGACCTGGCCATTGAGGCTGGCACCCTGGTGGCTACCAGCCAGATTTACGGGGGTAAAATGGCTGCCGAAGCGGTAGCCGAGGGAGACAGGAGCATCGTCACGATACTGGCCGGAGCCTTTCCGTCTGATGCCGGCCATGGGGCAACAGCCGCCCAACAAATCAGCTCACCAGTACCACTGAATGGTCTCAAGACCAAATTTGTCAAAATGATCAGACCTGAAGGAAGTGACATTGACATCACCGCCCAAGATAAACTGGTTGCGGTTGGGCGAGGGCTTGGTAGCCAAGACAACGTCGAATTGGCTGAGGAGCTAGCCGAGGTTTTAGATGCAGTGGTTGCCGCCTCCCGACCCGTCACCGATGCCGGCTGGCTGCCCAAAACACGGCAAGTTGGTAAATCCGGGCTGGCCGTCAAACCTAAACTCTATCTGATGTTGGGAATTTCGGGTGCGCCAGAACATCTAGAAGGGATGAAAGACGCCGAACTGATTATTGCCGTCAACACCGACGAGGGCGCTCCCATCTTCGATGTTGCCCACTACGGCACAACCTGCGACCTATTCGACGTAACCGAGGCAATGCTTGAACAATTGTAAAATGAACAATAAGCAATATACCCAATAGTCAATTTGTTCACTGTTCACTGTTCATTATCTCATTGTTCATTGTAAGGAGGCTCTATTGCTTACACCAATTGAACAAATTATCTTCATTATCATGTTCCTGGGCCTGGGAGGGTTATCAGCGTACCTCTTTTACGCCATCTACAAAATCATTCGCAGCGGAAGAGACGCACCCCCGCTTTCCAATCTGGTTCCAAAATTTATTACGGCTTTTGTTGATGTCCTCTTACAAAAACCAATGTTCCGCGCCCGTCCCGTACTGAGTACCTTTCACGCCTTTATCTTCTTCGGCTTCAGTTTCTACTTTCTGGTCAACGTTGTTGACGTTCTGGAAGGTTTTGTACCCGGCTTTGAATTGATCTATGGGGGTGAAGCTCTCTTGGAAGTCGCTCCCACTCTGGCCCCCCTGGTGAATTCGGGGTTAACCAATCTGTTCAATCTCAGCGCCGATATTCTCAGCATCCTCACCTTACTGGGGATGATTGTCTTTTTGTTTCGACGCTTCAGAGGCCAGGATAAAAGGCTTAGATTTAATGAGGGCGTGCTGCTGCATCCAAAAGTACAAAAGGGTTGGATTTTTATTGACTCAACCATTGTGGGCATTTTTATATTAATCCACGTCGGCGCCCGTTTCACGGGGCAGGCCCTTCGTTTGGCCCAAACTGCCCAGCCCGACTCATTTATGCCCTTTGCCAGCCTGTATGCCAATCTATTCAGCGGCCTTTCAGAGACCGCGTATATGGTGGGTATTCACCTAAGCTGGTGGCTGGCCATCGGCTTGATCCTCCTCTTTCTGCCTTACTTTGTCAGAAGCAAACATATTCATCTGATGATTGCTCCAATCAATATTGCCCTGGCTAAACAAAGCCCACGAGGCACACTTGACCCGTCCGTGCCGCATGAAGCTCTGCCAGAGACTGAAGCGGGAGCCAAAGTGGTCCAAGACCTGGCCTGGCCACGCCTGCTTGACAGCTACGCCTGTATCATGTGCAACCGCTGTAACGATGTTTGTCCAGCTCATAGCCAGGGTTTATCATTGTCGCCCGCAGCGCTTGAGATCAACAAGCGCTACCTGTTCAACGAAGACTTCTTCTCGTTAGCTCGTGGTGCCCTCTCCCAGAAACCGTTGACCGAACATATCATCACTCCCGAAGCAGTTTGGTCCTGTACCACCTGTTACGCCTGTGTCCGTGTTTGCCCGGTTGGTAACGAACCAATGGCCGATATCATCGACATCCGCCGCCGAATGATTAATGATGGTGACGAGATTGATGTGGGCATTCAGTCCGCTCTAGAATCTCTTGGGAAAAACGGGAATTGGTTTAACAAAGGGGGCCGTGCCAGGGCCAAATGGACCAAAAGACTTGATTTTAAGATCAAAGATGTAACCAAAGAACCGGTCGAATACCTCTGGTTTGTGGGGGATACGGCCTCGTATGATGCCAGGGTCATCCCACTGACGCAAAAGGTGGCCGCCATACTGCATCACGTCGGCCTGGATTACGGTATTCTCTACAAAGAAGAACATAACTCTGGCAATGATGTGCGGCGTGTCGGGGAAGAGGGTCTCTTTGAGATGTTAGTCGAAGACAACTTGGCTGCCTTTGGCAAAAGCCAGTTCAAGCAGATAATAACCACCGACCCTCACTCGCTCAACGCCCTGCGTAACGAATATCCCCACTATGGGGGCAAGTGGCAGGTCCATCATTACAGCAGCATCCTGCTGGAACTCTTTGAATCGGGCCAACTGCAAGTCAAAAATAAATTAACGCATTATCAAGCCACCTACCACGACCCGTGTTATTTGGGACGCTTCAACCAGGGCTACGAAGCGCCGCGCCAACTACTGGCAACCTTGGGAGTGCAGGTCAC
>PJEL010002836.1_pt1 | contig 15447 bp, 10 predicted proteins | sample 1853271 | NCBI WGS metagenome assembly PJEL01 (sample SAMN08108733, study PRJNA415343) | Invertebrate metagenome, whole genome shotgun sequencing project. | host: Globobulimina | place: Sweden: Gullmar Fjord | collected 2015-08 | reverse complement strand
TTTTCTCCCTATTTATAAAGGGCTGCTTCATGAAGATCTTGCTCCAGAAATTTCTCAAAAAAGACACCTTAAAAACGTTCGGCAAGGCCCAAAACGTCCATTTTAATGACGAAATACGTCTTCTGGTCTGGAATATCTATAAAGGGAAAAAGAAAAACTGGTTCAAGGATTTTAAGCCCCTGGCCCATAAGGCCAATCTTATTCTCCTGCAGGAGTCTGTTTTAAATGATAAATTTTCCCGTTTTCTGAACGGAGAAGATGGCTATGAATGGCAAATGGCCCAGAGTTTCATGAAAGGACGGGAGCTCAATTCAACAGGAGTGAAAACAGGATGTCGGGTTGCGGCAAAAGGAATCTTTTTTTACAAATCCCCCCATGCCGAACCGGTGACAGGTACCCCGAAAATGATCCTCGGCACCTCCTATTCACTTGCTCCATCAGCGCCTGAGCTCCTGGTGCTGAACGTACACGCCATCAACTTTGTCACTAATCATAAATTTACCAGCCAAATGCAACAGATCATTGAGTCCGTAGAAAACCACCAGGGTCCTGTAATTCTTGGTGGAGATTTTAATACCTGGAGCAACAGGCGAACAAGCATCTTGATGGAAATTGCCGAAACCCTGAATTTAACAAGAGTTGAAATTAGCAGTCCCCCAAAAAAACGACATTTTAACAAAATCCTTGATCATATTTTTTATAAAGGCTTGCAGGCAACCAGCCACCGATCCTTAAAAGAAATCGGCAGTTCGGATCATCACCCCCTTGAGGTCGTGTTTAGCATCGAAAAATAACTCCTTACAGGCATCTGGCAACGGGCCAGAAGCCGTCCTGACTTATCCCAATACTGATTACAGGTCAAATCAACAAATTAACACCCACCACAGAGTGATATCCCCCACAACGAACTAAATAATACGCACCCTTCCTGAGTTAGTTAACCATTCAACTACATTCTAACACTGTGTTTTTCCGGCCATTTCAGCAACTTAGCGCAAACACTTATACTTAATTTTTTATAGGTATAACGGCCCCAATATTGCACCACAACGTGGCAACCGATTTCGTGTTAGAGCTCGCAATTTATTTTTACCACAAGGACATAAGTCTCATTGAACCGGTCGCTACGCACCGCTTAATTCGGCTTTATATGCTTCTTTAGTTTTACTGGAGGGAATGGGTAGACACTTTCAATGCAACTTCAATGCGGCAATTTAATAACAACTTTAAGGAGGTGGAAGAAAGACTGACCGCGGCATTACTGTAATTTACCCATAAGAAAATTATAAATTCTTAGGAATAAAACGAACAAGGAGAAGAAAAAATGCAGAAGATCTATTCAGCCCTTTGTGCTGCAACGCTTGTATGCGGCATGGGATTATATAGCACAGCGCAGGCTGCTAAACCACCAGCTGGTCCTTGTGATGGCTTAAACCAAGCCACCTGTAGCGCAGATCCACAGTGTGAGTGGACTACCCAAGGTAAGGACAGATGTATTGAAGCAACAACCGGTTGCACCGAAGGAGAAACTCAGGGAACAACATGTGGCGTCGGCGAGTGTTCCGGCAACACAGGGAATGAAACCTGTGACGCCAGTGGCAACTGGATCAATGACACCTGTGATCCTCTTGCTGGTGCAACAGCAGAAGTCTGCGACGGACTGGACAACAACTGCGACGGCAGCGTTGATGAAGGTGGCGTCTGTGATCCTGGTGGAGATCCCCATGATGGTATCACCGGTTCCTTTAACACTCCGGCAGATGTAACCGCTAAATGTCTTGAGTGTCATGATATCGAAGGTTCGGACATTGTTAATTCACTGCATGGCATGATGGCTACTCCGGCACCGAATGTCACCAATATGACCCGTGACAGTCAGAAGCTTGAGGAGATCAACACCTTCTGCAGTTATCCTGGTCCAGGCCAAGCTGGAGCAGCCTGTCTCGGCTGTCATCCTACTTTGGGCAAATACGAAAATCTGGCAGCAGCTGACATTGACTGTCTTCGCTGCCATAATGATGCCTATAAACGGTCCTTTGCCGCAGAGACTGACCCAGCCAATTTCTACAATGTAGTCGATTGGGAGGGAACACCAAAAACCTATATTCCTTCTGACCAAGACGCAAACGGCGACTTCCATGTCGTGTTTAACTGGGGTGCAATGACCGGCTTGACCGCCACAGACTTGATTGCCGGTGTCCATCGCCCGACAACCACAACTTGCTTAAGCTGTCATGCCAAAGCTGGTGGCGGCGACTGGACCAAGCGCGGTGATCTCGGTCTTTCCAGTGATGATCCACCACCAAGTTCGGAAGATGTACATTTGGCATCTGCTGCCAGCGGCGGAGCGGGACTGACCTGTTCATCCTGTCATATTACTACCACCCATAAAATACCTGGTCGCGGTATTGATCTTCGTCCAAGCGAAGGCGGTGCTGCCCAAGAATGTGTGGATTGTCATGCTGAAATGGCTGCCGGTGGACATGCTTCCCAAGGAAACCGCGCTGAGCCTGATCGCCATGTTGCACGCGTTTCCTGTAAATCCTGTCATATACCCGCCTTTGGTAAGGGTGGAGCCACTGAACTGTGGCGTGATTGGACAAATCCAGAGTGGAACGGTGCTCTCTGTAATGGTCAAGGCGCCTGGGCAGGTGAAGAACACAAGGAAGCCAATGTCGCTCCTGATCACGTCTTCTTTAACGGCACCAGTTATGTTTACGCACTGGGAGAGACCTTAAGCAAAGTTGATCCAGTCAGTGGACTGGACTCAGTGGCAGACGCCAATGGTTCTGCCAATGATGGCATGCTTGTACCGATTAAGCGCCATCAATCAAATATGGCTGTTATGAACTCCGGAGCCGACAGCGGCAAAGTGATTCCGTTTGATGTTGTTTGGCAGTTTATGACTGGTAAATACGAAGAAGCGGCTGAAAACGGCAAGACCTATGCTGGTTATTCAGGAACCCATGAATGGAAAAATCTTGAAGCTGAAATGGCCCTTAATCATGGTGTGAGCCCGGCTGCCCAGGTGGCTGATTGTGCAAGCTGTCACCACGGACGCAACGAGTTTGAATATACTATTGAAACCAAACTGGACAAACTTGGCTATAAACTGAAAGATGTGCCAGCAGTAATCTGTAGCCAGTGTCATGCGGAAAAATCCTTTAAGCGCGACTGGGAGCAGATGCATTCCCATACCAATAAAGGTTCTGGCATCGGCTGTACTTTCTGTCATGACATAGATCGTCCGGAACGTGGTCTCTGTGAACCATGTAACCCGGATGGCACCGAAAACACTGCCTGTATCAATGAATTTGTTGATACCAATTACTTTGACCACTGTACTCCTTAAAAACTAACAGTACGTAGTCTTTTGTTTCTTCACTGCGGGTGGTTCTCCACCCGCCGTTTTTTTATGAATATACCCACCAAGCAAATCCTGAACGAAACTTTCATATAAATTGACAGAACATTTACTCAGCCTGTATTATCTGTTCATGGCAAGTAACCAAACCAAAGAAGATCAAGAGGGCAGGCTTCGCAAAGCCGTACTTGACAACTATTTAGCACGCTGGGCAGGCAGGTTTGGTGTGCCCAGATCAAGCGCTCTTGGCTTTAAGCTTCTTGAAAAATCAATCCATTGGAACTCCACCGTATTTTCTTATGATATCTTTCTGGTAAAACAATCCGGCATCAACGCTCTTTCCGAGAAGAGTTTTTACTGGGAAGGTCATCTTAATGATGATGATGCCGAAAAAATCTTTCTCTATTTACTGAATAATAAAATTCTGACCCGCAGAAAAGGAAAGCATTACTTTAATCTTTCTTGTTTCAACCTCACAGTGACAGATCTCAAATTTTGCATGCTGGAACTTGACAAGAAAGGTTTACTCTCCACCATGGCCACTAAACTGGCCGCCCATGTAACAAAAAAATTCAGCCACACAAACACGATCCACTATATTCGTAGAGTATTACGAGACTCCGTTCTAAAAATTGAAAAAGCCACTGTCAAGATCACCCGTTTAGGCGGCGAAAGCCTCAGCAAATCTACGGTTTTCAGGGTTGTTGAGGCCGGTGGCAACAATGAAGTGGTGAAAGTTGACCCCAATCCCCTCTCCTGGAACGACTATGCAAAAGATGTTAAAAACCAACGGGAAGTAGCAAGATGTCTTGGCCCGGAAATTAAAACCCTGGTGCCGGGAATCGCCTTTGCATTATCCGGGCTTCAGTATCTGCAGATGATTCCCAGATACAAACGGATGTTTTATTACCAGGGAAATCTCTCGGCTAAAGAACAGGACAATCTGTTTGGCGATTTAATGCTGGAGCAGGCCAACAAAGATGAACATTTACGTGAATTTTTAGAGGTCAACGATAGTTATGGTTATTTTATGCCGTTTCTCGAAGAAGGAATACTTGAGGAATATTTAAATGCCATTCACGGTTATAAAGAAATTCCTGGTACCGATGTGTTGCGCATCACCGAGGATATCAATAGTGAAATGGCCAATGATTTCAATATGCTGCAAAAACAAAATTTTGATCAGTTTATTGACAAGTATGATGAAAAAAACAAAAAACTGCTGCTTTTTATCAAAAAACAATACCTGAAAAATTCCCAGCCCACGGAAACAGAATTTACGAAAATTCTTGAAGCAATAATGCTCAAAGACAGTTCCATCACCGTCTGTGAAGCCTACCGAAAAATTATCGCTACGTATCTGCGTGACTCCTACCTGCAACCTATAGAAGCACGGGATGAACTCTCCCTGATTTTTGCAGGACTCTTAAAGGTTTTTGCCATCCTCCGCCAAAAAGGCATCGCCATCCGGGATCTAAAATCAGGAAACATCTATATTACGGAGAATTTACAGGAGAATGGCATATTAGATTTGCTCGACTTTGAAACAGCGATCATCTATACCTCACCCTATGCCGGGGCAAGAATCCCACAGCCTCGCCTTGGAGGCACCCCAAGCCGGGCCACCCCTTCCCTGTGGTTTAGTAACGAAATTTTACAGGAATATTACGGTGAACAGCAAAGAGCGCTCTATTTACCGGATCTCTATGCAATCATCGAAATTATATACTCCGCAATAACCAGGGAGCCATTGTTTTCCGCTGCAAAAAGAATATTGCAGGACATCTTTAAAATTATACAAGGTGAGCTTGATTTAAATTTTTTCAGGACACAACCCCCACCGACAAACAACGAAAAAACCGATATGACGGTGCTGGATTCAACAATTTTAGGGGATGAAACAACAATTGTCGGGCAACCAGCAAACGACATGCTGGAAACGTTTAAGACCATCAATCCCATTTATTGGGAAAAAGCCTTTCTTGAATTTCAAGGTGCCACAAAGCAACATGAAGACCTGCTTAGTTCTGTGACCATCACTATTCCGCAGGAATTTGCAGATACCCTGAAAACTGAAATTGAGCTTAATTGCCAACTCATTGAAAGCCAGATTGAAGAGTCATCCACTCCATCAAAAACATTGCGCAAAGAACTGACCCGCCAGGACAATCTGTTGAAATTGTCTTTCAAAGAAATGTCCGCATACAAGCTCCTGCAACTTCTGTTCATAACGGTGGCACTCTATATGAACAGAAGTTCTCCCAGATAATGATTTACCAGCCCAAGTGATACTTCCGAGAAAACGTCAATAATTTCCCTTTATAAACTGGTTCCTCCACGAAATAGTGGCAAAATAAGTTTGAAGGTTACCGGATACATACTTAGGAAAAAGTTACCAATGAAAAGAAGCACAGAGGTGGCTTGCCGCCTCTTTCTGCCTTTAGCCTTGACAGTCCTGAAAGTGCCGTGATACCACATGAATATGGGAACTTTTCCAGATGATACAAAGCATGCTGATACGCTTTTAGAAGCAGTTAAAATCGGTGTTATTGTCACAAACAAAAAATACCAGCTACTCTATGCAAATCAGTCAGCCTTGAAATTGCTTGGCAGGGAGCAGGTGGACTTGACCGATACGTTGACCTGCTTTTCTCTTTTTTTCGAGAGGTCCGAGCCATGCAGTGATTGTGCTCTGTTAAATCTTGATAACGCAAAAGCAAAACAGAAGGCAGTTTGCCTGAAACGCCAGGGTAACGGAAGTGAGGTTTTTCTTAAAATAGAACCTTCCCGCTTCAATGAATACTTTTTTATTACCATACAGGATGTTACCCGTGAGGTAACTCTGCTTCAAAAAACAGATTTTAGCAGGAAGGAACACCATGCAAAAAGCATTCTTCTTGAACGCCGGCACCAAGAAGCGCAGAGTGAACAATCTTTTTTAAAAGACCTTTTAGATCATTTGCCCGAAGCTCTTGTAACAGTCAAACCTACCTACGAGTTAGAGGTACAAAACCAGGTTGTTACTCGGCTTTTACGAAAAGAAGTGAGCCATAACTGTTACGAGCTTCTTGGCTATTCAGAAATATGTAAAGAGTGTCCGGCGAGAGATGGTTTCCAGGGATTGGAAGATGTTAAAAAGACCCACATGATTGATGGCCGTTATCTCACAGAGAGCATCAGTCAATCACCATTCGGAGAGGGCGGTTTGCTCCTTTTCCGTGACACAACACGACAGATTGAACTCATCAGTAAAATTAAAGAACAGCAACAGACTATTGTTAAAAAAAATGAGATTCTTAATAGTCTGGCAGACCTCGGGACTGCCATGCAAAAAGAATCTAACCTCGAGGCTGTAATAGAGTTTTTTTTAGAGCTAATTATTCCCTTGGTGAAAATAAACGGCATTGCAATCATCGTAAATGATATTCGACCGGGAAAGGTTTGGTTTTCTTTCAATCGAGGTTTGAGTGATGAACAAATGCAGATTATTACAAAAGCCTACCTCTCTCGAGAGATTCAATCCATGCAGCAGCAGTCAATTGAACAACAATTTCTGCCTTGGCCGAAGACACATCAGCTTATTTTAAAGGGAAGAAGTAGTAGTACCCTTGTCGGCATGATGTTGATACAGGATGATTTTTATGAAGAACAGGAGGAAAAAGAAATAATTGATCTCTTTTCTGAGACTCTCGGGGCATATATTGATAATCGCCTGTTGTCAAAAAAATTGGAGGAAAAAGCTAATACTGATCCTTTGACCGGGCTATACAATCGAGGTTACCTTGACAAGGCAATAATCGAAGAACAGGAAAAATTTGAGAAGTATAAAATTGATTATGCCCTGGTTGTCGCCGATGTAAACCAGCTCAAAAAAGCAAATGATGAATATGGGCATGAAGCTGGGGATCGATTGATAATAACTGTCAGTGAAATACTCAGCAAGACAATGCGTTCAGCTACTGTTCTAGCGCGAACCGGCGGCGATGAGTTTGTTATGTTACTGACAGATGCAACCTCCGAAAATGCAAAAAATTTTATAAAACGATTAAATGAAAATGTTTTTCAAGATGTTTTTATTGAAGTGGGTGAACAGGAAAAATTTCCTGTTCAAGTAAGTTTTGGTTCTTCTGCAACTGACACATGTTCTTTAGATTCATTAATGGAAGAAGCAGATCAAGCAATGTATGCCGCCAAAGAAGCATTTTATCAGAGCACAAAACGCTACCGCTAAAAAGATAATTGCCCATTGCCGACTTTTTTCTTCAAGACACGTTCATGTTATTGTTAATCGAAAATCTGCAATATTTCGGTGTTAAATAAACAACCCACAAAGTCACAAAAACAAAAAGCGGATTTTTTTGTAAAATAAATCGTTGCTCCACAAGGGGATAAAATGACTTTGAGACTTAGCGAAGTGGATGCTTTTTAATCATTTGGGGGCTTACGTTGGCGTTTCGCAGGTCTTTAGGAAGCTGGAAGTTGCTATTGACTTTGTTAAAAGGTATAGTAAAAGAATGTCTCTTGCAGACAATAATTTCAACGATATTTCAACTACAAACAATAGCTAGATGACAAATTAACAAACTAAAGGATTTTCAATGCCGGTTTCTGATGTTGATGCAAAAATATCTTCTTTGGTTGATATAACAGACGCAATTTTACGTGGTGATTTTGACCAGGATGTTTCTGAGGTTTTTGATGCGCAGGGAGTGCTCTCAACTTTGACCCAGAAAATCAATACCATGGTCATTAATATGAAGACAGTGGAGGCTCCTCTTAGTAGTGCCGGCGAATATGCCCCTTCAGTTGTCAGTAGTGCCCACAGCGTTATTGAGCTCATGAGCCAATCAACTGAGGAAGTCCTTAACAAATCAGATAAATTGACCGGGATCGCTGATAAACTAGAGACATTTTTGTTAAGCAGCGAAGTTCAAGGCAGTGATGTAGTTCAAGAAATGATGCCTGCTGTTAAATCTGCCATTTATGATATTATTGCCTCACAGTCCTTTCAGGATGTAGCACGGCAGAAGATGGAGTCGTTGATAAAAGAGTTGAACCAGATGCGTGACTGGCTTGTTGAGTCCCTTGTTGTTCTCAATATCAACAAAGATGTAACCTCGGAAAATCTTTTAAAAAAGAAAGAGTTGTTAAAAGAGGCCAAAACTACAGAGCCGGACGAACCATTAAGTCAGGACCTGGTCGATGATTTGCTGGCGGAATTCGGACTCTAACCATCCCAATAATGGCATCTCCTGTATTTCTCTGCGAAATACTTCTCTTTATTAGTAAATTCTGCCACCTTTTCCCAGGCTCTCAAGAATCTCTGTTTCCCCTCTTTAAAAAATTGCCGGTCTGCTGTTGATCCGCTTTCCTGTCGACTTGAATGGACAAGGTCAAGATGAACAAGTTACAAACTGCTCAAACCGACAAAGCTGCCATTATTATCTTCAGCAAGTTTTCGCATCAAAGCGGCAAAGCGGGCCACATTGGCACTGGCACCCCGTTGCTTAAACAATACAGGAAAACCGACGGTATGAATGCGTACCCGTTTTTCATCCATCGTCTTGCCCCTGTTCTTTTTGGCCACGGTTGTGACAACCTGCTGAATGGACCCCTTGGAAAAATCATCGCCGAAAACGTAAAGGCTGATCCGTTTATCCGTGGCATAAAATCGCTGGATAGCCCTGACCACCCCCTCCTCCGGACTGGAATTTGAAAACGGAGCCCAGGAAGCAAGCCTTGCAACAATAGAGCGACGCCGGCCCGGGGAATCAGGAATCCAGCGCCCGGCATACTGGGAGAACATATAATCCCCCATGTCGTTGAGCACCTGGATCCCCTTCACCCCTGGATGCACCGCGAGAATTTCCTCCATTTTCTTTCTGACCAGAGGCCAGGCGTACTGCTGCATACTGCCCGAGGTATCAATAACAAAAATAATATACTCGCTGTCCACCGGTACCCCGCCGATAACAGCATCAGCCTTTGGTCTCCGGTATCCGGCAAGCAGCCTCTGCATCTCCTCACTGAGCTCCTGCTTTGCCTCCTGCATCCCTTTTTCTATCAGAGTCTGGGCCTCGTGATCGGTGCGGGCAGCATGAAACTGCCCCTGAACCGCTGATAAATCGCCATTAAGCCGAGCCAGTTTTTCCTTGATCTCCGAAAGCTGCTGCTGCTTAGCCACAAGCTCTCTGTTAAGAATAATGGTCTCTCCGCGAACATCAAACACCTCTTTTTCGAGACGGACCACAAGCCCGCTTAAATCCGCCTGCACCTCTTCAATCACCCTCGGCTCAGAGATTTTCGATATGACCAGCAGCAAAATAATTGCCCCAAAGCCGCAGGACACCACATCCAGAAAGGACATGCTGAAAATATCTATCTGCCGGCTCTTTTTTCTCATGGCTTAACTTTTCCTGTACGTCCAAAAAACATCAAGATCCTCGTAATGTAACTGCTCAGCAGTACCCCAGGTGTTCGTGAACAGGGTGGCCAGTAATACATCGGTATGCTGGACAACCTGAGCGCGGACAGATGGGGTGCTGATGAACAGTTACTTCATGGCCAATCCCTGGCTGGAGTAATAAAAGATCCTCCGCTTAAAATGGCAAGCTGCCAGAACGATACGGCGGCCAGGGGATCTCCTTCCATGGGAAAGAGGATGGTGTTCACCGGTATGGACTGGGGCAACACGGCGATGGCACTATTAAAGTATTTTATTCTATCTTCTCCAGAAACTGTTGATTTTATGTGTTTTTTCTTAGCCATTGTCGGCAAACCATCGGTGAGCAGCAAAATATTATCAGGCTTTGCCGCCATGCCGCGCACTGCGGCAAAACCATTATAGAGACTGGTTCCCCCCTGGGGTATTTTTTGCCGCAAAGCTGCTGTCATCCGCTCAATATTCTTGCTGTCGGTTGCCTTGATCCATTTACCTTTCAGATCACCCAGCACAGGGCGGGCCGTGCTATTAAAGCTGTAGATCTGCACACTGCTCTCTACAGGTAAATTGGCAAGAAGCCAGTCAACTGTTTTCAGCACGCGCTGCCACTTGGGGGAGGAGCGCTGCACTTCCTGATCAAGGTTACGCCTGAGGATAATATTGACGATGGTTTCATCAAGCATACTGGCTGAGACATCAACCAGCAGCAGAACCCGCTTACCGCCAAGGCGCAGACCGGTGAGATACTGCCTGTCACCCTGGCCGATGAATTTTCGAACCTGACTGCCTTGCTGCTGATCTGCCTCTATCTCGGCCCCTAATCTGCGACTTTCCGAATCAAGATTTTTTAAATCCGTCTGCAGCTTATTGATATGGTCACGATCAGCCAGGCTGACAGCACGCAGATCAGCAAGCTCCTTTTTGGTCTGCCTGATAGTATCAAGAACAATGACGGAACGACCTGATGCTTTAACAATTTCCTCATCCGTCTCAGCCAGGCTGTTTTGCAACTGCACCAAATGGTCCTTACCGGCTTTCACCTCACGCTCCAGGCGATTGACCTCACCCTTTAAGTCAGCAACATGGCCAAATCTTGCACCAAGCATATTGCCATTAATCAGCATCACCAAGAGCACAACAGCCCCAAAACCACAGAACATGATGTCTAAAAAAGAGAGATTAAAGGGTGACAGGGTTCGCTTGCGTCGCATGACTGGGAAGAACCTTAATCTATTGATTAATACGTAACTTGTTAATCAAATAGCGTTGGCAGTAGGACTCGGTATCCAGTGTCAGTCGTTCCTGCATGAGCTGAATCTGGTGGATGAAAAACATGAGGACAATGCTGATGACCAGGGCGATAAAGGTGGAATTAAAGGCCACGCCCAGGCTCTGGGTCACCCCGGTGATATCACCTGATACAGCCTGATGGGCCTGGGCGAGAGCAGCACCGATGCCGCGCACCGTACCGATAAAACCGACAGATGGAATGGCCCAGGCAATATAGCGGATGATGGAGAGCTCCGAGTCTAACCTGTCACTACGGGATTCACACATTTCCCGTACTGCAGTGGCAGCGGCCTGAATATTTTTGGTGGCGGAAAAACGGACAATGGCGCTCATCATGGCTTGGGGCAGCAGATATTTTTGCCCCTGGGCTGGCAGTTCGTTAATACGGCCCATGAGCTCCCTGGTATCTTCCGGGCCGATGGGCAAATCATCGGGCAACTGCAACAGGTCTTCACTGAGCTGTCCTTGCTCCCGCCAGGCGGTGACCCCTTTTAGAGCCAGGATGGCAATGGCCCAGGAAAACAGCACAAAACATGACTCCTGCTCGTAATCACGGATTACCACATAAAAATTTTGTTTCTGTACAGAGCCGGGTTGGGTCACAAGACGCTCCTGCTCAGCAACAAGAAAGGCATCCGCATTGGGTCGGATAAGGGTGACATAGGCCCCATGCACAAAAATAAAGGCAAGAAGCAGACTGAAAACCTGGAAAACAAATTCGTTGGCAAAGTTTTTTTGCGTCATAAAAGGCCTTTCATTTAACGTGTAAGTGCAGAGAAATAAGGGCAAAGTGTCTAACTTACCAAAAGTCTATCACTTAAAGTGGCTGCACGTCAATCCAGCCAAAAAGATATTTTTTCTTCTCTGTGATACTCCATAATTTTTTTTGGGTTGTAACTGCGCAGTAAATTTTGACAGGGTGGCGGAAAATGCAATATAGTTAGAAAAATGCCTGATATTGACCTCCACCGCAGCTTAATCTCACAAAGAATAGTGATTTCTTAACTAAAAAGAATAACTCCATGAAATATTTACCAGCGCAGGTCCTCTACTTTTTCAAGAATCCGACCACAAAGAGGAACCTGGTTCTACTGACCAAATTTTTTCTGTTCCTGGCCGCGATCGTCACTCTTTATAGTATTATCTTTCACCTGATCATGCTCCATGAAGGCAGGAATTTCAGCTGGATTACCGGTTTTTACTGGACCCTCACCGTCATGTCCACCCTCGGCTTTGGCGACATTACCTTTTCAACGGATCTGGGCATGTTCTTTACCCTGATCGTTCTTCTCTCCGGGGTTATTTTTCTGCTGATCATGCTACCCTTCACCTTTATCCAGTTTTTTTACGCTCCCTGGCTGGAGGCCCATGAGAAAACGAGAACTCCTCGGGAACTGCCGGAGGGAACACGGGGTCATATAATTTTGACTCACTTAGATCCCATCACCAGCAAACTGATCGAAAAACTGGAAAAGTATCACTACGAATATGTCATTGTTGTCGATGACCTGCAAAAGGGACTGGAGCTTCATGATGCAGGATACAAAATAGTCATCGGAGAACTTGAGGCCCCGGAAACATATGAGCGTCTCCGGGTGGATCAGGCAGCGCTGGTGGTACTTACCAACGATGATCTGATAAACACGAGCATTTCATTTACCATCCGGGAGATAACCGACAAGGTGCCCATAGCGGTGACGGCAGATAATGAACACTCCATTGACATTCTGGAATTTTCCGGCAATACCCATGTTTTTCAGTTCATGAAAATGCTCGGGGAATCTCTTGGCCGGAAAACCCTTGGGGTCAGCATGGGCACAAGCATTATCGGCAAATTTGATCAGCTTCTCATCGCCGAGGCCCCGGCAATGAGAACCAGCCTTGAAGGAAAAACCCTTGGCGAAACACAGCTGCGGGAGAAAACCGGCATTACCGTTATCGGCCTCTGGGAACGGGGTATCTTTAAAATACCCAGGCCCGACATGCAGATTCATTCCACCACAGTGCTGGTACTGGCTGGCTCAGCAGAACAAATCAAACAATATGACGAGCATTTCACTCTGGCCTGTGCTGACTATGCAGCTAACGCCCACGTCCTTATTCTTGGCGGCGGCAGGGTCGGCTGTGCGGTGGCAGATGCTCTGGACGGACATAACATTACCTGTAATATTATTGAAAAGACCCGGTTAGTGGCACATAAAAAGGGAAAGCACATCCAAGGCGATGCCGCTGATATCAACACATTGCGGAAAGCAGGCATCGAGGAGGCGCGCACGGTCATCATCACCACCCATAATGACCCGATGAATATCTACCTCACCTTTTATTGCCGGCAATTACGCCCTGACATCCAGATTATCAGCCGTTCCACCCTGGAGAGAAATGTCTCCAAACTGCACAGGGCCGGGGCTGATCTTGTGATGTCCTCTGCCTCCCTGGGCACAAACAGCATCCTCAACCTTTTACGACCCAATGAGGTTTCCGCCTTTACCGAAGGCCTCAATGCTTTTAACTGCCCGGTACATCCTCCCCTGGCCGGGAAAACCCTCACCGAGAGTCAAATCCGCCAAAAGACTGAGTGCAGCGTCATTGCCATTAACCATCAAGGTGAGCAGATTATCAGCCCTGACCCTCAGCTGATACTGGAAGATGGCGATGAATTGATTTTAGTGGGCACCATTGAGGCGGAAAAACATTTTTTTGAACACTTCTGATTTTTTCGCCATTTTATCACTGAACTCTTGTAATCTTTAACTGCAAAGCTCCGCTATTATTCCCGTATTTAAAAGAAAGATCATTGGCATAGCAGCCAAATTCTCCATCAATTAAGACCTTAATCACCCCCTGATTGCCCAGGGGAACCTCTTGTTGGGCGCTTGAGGCAAGGGTCATGTTCTGAATCACCCCAACAAGGTAAAACCAGGCACAATCGGGACTTCGCCGCAAACCACGTAACATTTTTATAAAAAAACTAAACCCACTTGTAATTTCTTGTGGTTCCTCTGCTTGCTTACCAGAGCTGTCCAGACATTTCCCCAAATCTTGCTTGCTTCCATCAATTTTCCAACCATTACCATCCACAGTGATGTTGGGCCCATCATTCCAATTCTTCTTTGTCTCCTGTTTACTTTCTTCGTTCTGTGAAGCACGCACCTCTATTTGATATTCTTCCCCTTTTTTAAAAAGAATGTTCGAGGCATTCCAGCGGCTTATGGCTTCAACTGCAATAAAGGCGCATTCGTTTTTATTTAAGCGATGGAGGTCATTTATGTTGGCCATCACGCCAGCCTTTCGTTCATAGTCAACCAGTATTCTCTGGCAATCTTCCTGACTGAATGCATATCCCGGTGTTATTGCCCAAAAAAAAAAGCAGGAGTATGATAGTAATTTTTGACATTTTATTTTGTCTCCTCCCTAGTAGCCATAACCATGTTGCGAATAGTGGTGCCATAATTTGCAGTTTTTTTCCTGAGTGCACTAAGCATGATCCAGTAACATGATACAAACACAAGAAACGCTATAAAAACAAAGGGGTTTTGGGCCACATAAAGCTCCACTGCCCCATTACAGAAATCAGGCAAGACATAATTCATTATATCAGCCAGGTGCCCGGAAAGGCCACTTCGGCCCCATTGCTCCGGAGGATTACTCCAGGTTTGGAAACATTTGACCACAACAAGCGCGCTGAAAAAGATGAGAAGCCAATACGCCTTTAGGCGGTTATAAAAATTGGACCTAATACGATTTTTTGTTACAGGCCAATCCTGATTTTTACCCGGGTCAAGTTGAATCTCTTCAGCTCCAGGCTCAGTTTGCACCAGACAAAATGAACCCGGCATATTAGCTGGGCCATATTCTGCAGTACGGAACTTCATCCGAGTTAAGACTGTTTTATGGATGCGGATAGGATCAACCATTTTATCTTCACACAGAGCTTCAATATTTCGGGGGTGAAAGCGGTAGAACATCCCGAGGCCGTCCCGGGAATCATAGAGACGTCCATGGATATTACTGTCGGCCTCAACCTGACTCAAGGCACCTTCCTTTAAGAGCAAACCATGTTTCTGTGCCCGCACCAGCATCCAGTACAAGGTGACATTGGCTAACCCCTGACGCTCGTAGCCACCACCAACATTGGAATGCATTCCTGCAAACCAAACCTGCTCGACGCTTCCACGTTTTCTATTGCTTTCATCCCAAACCAAGGGCCAAAAAGAAGTGCGGGCATCATCAATGGATAAGGCCTGGTAAGCCTTACGAATATTTGGAAAAAGCTCGTATTGATAAAATTTATGCCCCCCCCCAATTATATCCCAAATAACATCTAACAGAGCAAAGAGAGTAGCAATAA
>PJEL010002835.1_pt1 | contig 15454 bp, 13 predicted proteins | sample 1853271 | NCBI WGS metagenome assembly PJEL01 (sample SAMN08108733, study PRJNA415343) | Invertebrate metagenome, whole genome shotgun sequencing project. | host: Globobulimina | place: Sweden: Gullmar Fjord | collected 2015-08 | reverse complement strand
TTGCAAAAACAAATAAAACTATGCTAAAAAAGAATTTAATAAGAATAGCCATACTATCTTTAGTAAGTATGCCTACTGTATTCGCTACTAGTGCAAGCAATCCACCAAGCAATCCACAAAAAAACCAACCTGCTATAAGTACAGTAGACAGCATCGACAAGGAAACTACTGCTACTACTCCTACTACTCCTATTGCCGCCAAAACCAAAAACCAAAAACCAAACCAAAAACCAAAAACAAAAAAGCGAACCAAAACCAAAACCAAACATATTGTTAGCGATGCAGGTTTAAACACCAACGGCACCGACGAGGAAACTACTGCTACTGCTACTACTGCCGTCGCCACCGAAATCACAAACCAAAGCGAACATATTGTTAGCAATGTAAGTTTAAACACCAACGGCAACGACAAGGAAACTACTCCTCCTCCTCCTACTACTGCTACTCCTCCTCCTCCTACTACTACTACTACTACTATTGCCGCCCAAAACCAAAGCGAACATATTGTTAGCAATGTAAGTTTAAACACCAACGGCAACGACAAGGAAACTACTGCTCCTCCTCCTACTCCTACTACTACTACTACTACTATTGCCGCCCAAAACCAAAAAAGCGAACATATTGTTAGCGATGCAAGTTTAAACAACAACGGCAACGACCAGGAAACTCCTCCTCCTCCTCCTACTACTACTACTCATTTCCCTTTAGCAAAGCTAAAAAAAATGTTAGAAGCTAAAAAAGATAAGGTTGATTCTTATAAGGACCTCCAACAAATGTACGCGAATGTAGGTAATGACATTAAATCCGGCAGTGCAAAAGATTGTGATGACTTCCAACAAATGTACGCGAATGTAGGTGAGAACATTAAATCCGACAGTGTAAAAAAAGACGCCTTCTACCGCTATAATTGTATCCTAGAGGACTGTGATTTATACAGCAGATTTAGTTCATTTATAAGTAATGCAGAAGATGAAAATCAAAAGAATGAAGTTTTGAGTTGGTCTATTTTGTTGTTGGATGAACTAGAAAAGGATAGAAAAATTTTGGGGAAGTTGTTAAAGCGGAAAGACTCATCAGATGATTTTACTTCATTTCTTAAAGCAGAGAAAAAAAACTTATGCATGCTTATTAATTCGGAAAATTACTTGAACACCACACGCTCAAACTTGGGTTGTTCTGACCTTAATGCTTCCGACAGCAGACAAGAGCAGAAGTACCTATGTAGAAGTAGTGATGTTTTCAATCAATCGGATCAATTGGTGCGGGGCTCCAATCTCGATGATGTTAGCCTTGCTGACAACAACGACGAAAGGAATAAGTATCGATATATATCCACTTCCACTATTATTGATAATAGCCTAATAAATTCTACTGGATACAACAATTCACTCCAGCAAGTAAGGGAAAATAGAACTAGAAGTTTGCGGTGGACGAATGACAAAGTTTCATCCCAATCCCCTATTCTTTTATTTATTCAAAATCCTATAATCCAATTTATAGGGGTAGTAGCATTACTGTCAATAACAGTAAAATGGTTTTACGACAAACAGTATAAAAACACTTCCTCTAACAAAAAAAGAAAAAGAAAAAGCAATAGAAAAAAATGAAAATTAGTGTAACACATTTTCCACTTCCCTAAAAAAATAATTGCTTTAACAAAGATACAGAAAGGTAATTTTGTATCTTTCTCACACACAAATGGAGAACCTTATGCTTTTTTTAGATCTAAAGCCTTAATTATTTAGATGATGGTTAATCATAAGAGCTAGGCATTGTCTTTTGTACATGATGTACTCTAAGATAATCAACATGCTTGCTTGCATAAGAAGAAATAATAGCTGTTTCAAAATCTCTTTTTGCAAAAGGAGTAGCAGTAAAGATTTTCATAAATGATTTTCTAGAGTGTCCTAACAAAATTTTACAACCTAGTGTTTTGACCTTAGCTATATTTTTTATCAAAGAAAGAGCTTGGTAAGCAGTTTTGCCAAAGCCTCTTCCTGGGTCAAAAATGATATTGCTAATAGGTATGCCTAACTTTCTAAGAGTTTTAATTCTTTTTTCTGCCCATACCAAAATAGTGTCAGTCGGATTGGAAGTTGCTGGTAAAGTAATATTAGGGTTGGCTGGAACACTTAGGGAATGCATAAGCACACCTTTTAGGTTATGGTCTGCAATGAGCTTACACATAGAAGGAGCATATAAACAACTTACATCATTAACCCAGTTAATACCAAAAGGCAAACATTTTTTTATAGTCTGTGTATTTCGGGTGTCTAAGCTTAACAAAATATTGCTACTTATATCCTTTTTTTGCTGTGCTATCCTTTCTAGCACAGGATATAGCCTTGTATACTCTTGGTCTGAGGTCAGCAAAGTTGCTTTAGGCCTAGTAGACTCTGCCCCAATATCTATAATACTAGCACCTTGTTGTATTAGATGCTCGTATTGGGCAAGTGCTTTTATAGGGTTGCCATATTAAGAAATGGCATACCCCAGCTTTTGGGAGCGTTAGTAGGGAGCAAAGCATCATTTTCATATATTGGCGAACATTGTAACTGAGTCAAAACATTTTCTGCTAGCAACTTTATAGCTGTAATAAGGTTTTTTTACGGTCACCAAGATTGGAGCCAAGTCCTAAAATAATCATAATGTTTTTATTTGATAGCCAACACCCCCGAAAATATTAGGTGCTGGAGGGGTGAGCTTGGTTACTTTTACACTTATTTTTGCTCGCTTTTCTACTATAGAGGTAAGTAGGGAATGTAGTTCATACGCAAGATGTTCTAGTAAATGGTAGAGCATGCTTTTAGTACAACTTATAATTTTTTTTACTAGGTTCGAATAGCAAATGGTATCTTTTAGTTGATCTGTACTACATCCTAATGATGGCTGTGCATAGGTAAGACAGGTATCTATATCTATGAGTTGCTCTCTGCTACGCTCTTTAGGTTTTACGCCAATAAAGATTGGCAAGCGGAGTTGTTGGATCTGTAAAGTATGTGTTAGCATAAACTGTTTTTGTTTGCAGTATCAAAGTCATTCTTTACTAGGCAGTTTCTTATAGTATACTAAGAAAGAACGTAAAATAAAAGTAGCACTAATAGCATCTAAAGCCGCCTTATCTTGTCGTACTTTTTTTCTAAAGCCACCCTCTATACGGCTTGCTTGTGCCATTACAGAAGTAAACCGTTCATCCCAGTCAAAGATACAAATTTGTGGAAAATATCTTTTTAGCATTCTAATAAACCTATTAACAAGACGAGTCATGGCACACCTCTCCCCAGACAAATGTAGTGGCATACCTACTACAATAGCTTCTACAGGCTCTTTTTCTATATAGGTTTGTAAAAAGCATAAAACATCCGCAGTATTGAGTGTTTTTAGTGGTGTAGCAATTAGATGTAAAGGGTCTGTAACAGCTAAACCTACTCGCCGTTTGCCATAATCAATACCTATTATTCTTGCCATTTTAAATATGTATTTACTTTGTAAAAAGATGGGTGAATGACGGGAATCGAACCCGCGTTGCTGGCATCACAAACCAGAGTTTTACCATTAAACTACATTCACCATAATAATAAAGTACAAAACTAGCCAACAATAAGCTGCCTTACAATAAATATTTTAAATTTGTACTAAGAATATTCAATAGATGCTAGTTTAGGTGTTTATTTTTTTAAGCCATATATAAAAAAGAAACCCCTCGTATTTTTAGTTACAAAGCTCAAAGATTTGGGTTAGTTAGCTACTTCAGAAAGGAACTTAATATACATAAGGCGTATTTCGTCTTCTTCAAACTCATCTTGGAGGTCTTCTATAAAGCCTCCTATATTATCTTCTTCAGCTTCATAAAAATAGTTATATAGCTCTTCTTGTTGTTCCTCATCTAATAGTTTATCTAAATAGTAGTCTAAATTTAGCTGTACACCTGCATGGCATATTTTGCTTAACTCTTTAATGAGTTCTTCATAAGTAATAGACCTCATTTTTGCTAAATATTCAAGGTCTATTTTTCTATCTATTTGTTGAATAAGCTGTATTTTTTTAGCAAACTTGCTTTTATTAAGCTTAACTACTATTTGCTCAATAGGTTTTATGTTATTTTCTTTTACGTATTTAGTAATTAATTCAACAAAGGTGTTGCCAAATTTTTTAGCTTTTCCTATACCGACTCCTGAGATATGGGCAAGCTTTTCTAAAGAAGTAGGGAAAAAGGAAGCCATTGTTTTTAGTATAGAGTCTTGGAATATAAGATAAGGTTTTAGTTTTTTTTGTTTAGCTATTACTTCTCTTTGCTGTTTAAGTTTTTTGAGTAGTACAATATCTGCAACTATTTTTCTATCTTTTTGTTGTGCCTCTTCTTTTTCTTCTTCACTATAATTATGTTCTTGATAAAGTAATAAAGTATGTGGCTTAGTTATAAACTTATGTCCTTTTGGGCTAAGTTTAATAATATCTCTATAGTTAGCATTCCTTTCAAGGTAATTTAATAGTATAGTTTGGTGTATAATAGATTTCCATAGATGAGCTGGTTGATCCTTTCCTTTCCCAAAGATAGGTAGCTTGTCATGGCCATGACTTTCTATATAAGGGTCTTTTATGCCACAAAGAAGAGTTACAAGATGGTTGCTATCAAATATTTCTTTTGTTTGTTTGACTGCTTGTAACAGTTTTTTTACTAGCTCTGTTCCTGGATAATGTGGTGTTGGGTTTTGGCAATTATCGCACATTGTACAAGTACCTTTATAGATTTCTCCAAAATAGTATAATAACTGTGTTCTTCTGCATATAGGAGAAAGAGCAAAATAATTTACTTCGTTGAGTAGCTGGTCTGCATTGCGTCTTTCAGAGATAGGTTTGTTATTATTAAATTTTTTAAGCTTTAGAATATCTTGCAGATCATAAAAAAGGATACAAGTAGCTTTTTGCCCATCACGGCCAGCTCTACCTGTTTCTTGGTAGTAACTTTCCATAGACTTTGGTGCATCATAATGAATTACAAAGCGTACATCGGATTTGTCAATACCCATACCGAAAGCAATTGTAGCTACAATAACATTAGTCTTTTTTTGCAGAAAGTTATCTTGATTAGTAACCCTTTTATTGGTGCCTAGGCCTGCATGGTAGCTAGCTGCCCTAATATCATTACTTTGCAATAAAGCTGTAAGTTCCTCTACTTTCTTTTTACTATGACAATAGATGATACCTGCTTGGCCTGGATTTCTTTTGATAAATTGTATTATTTTTTTTCCAGCTTGTCTTTTCGTACGTACTGCATAATGTAGATTATCCCTGTCAAAAGAAGATTTAAAGAGCTTGGCATCCTGAATCCCCAAATTTTTGATTATATCCTTTTGTACTGTAGCTGTGGCTGTAGCTGTAAGAGCAATGATAGGTAGCCCGCCTAGTGCATCTATAGATTTTTTTATTTTTCTATACTCAGGCCTAAAATCATGCCCCCACTCAGAGACACAATGAGCTTCATCTATAGCTATAAAAGAGAGTTTCGTTTGTTGTAAAAAAGTAAGAGTTGCTTCTTTGTTAAAGGTCTCGGGTGATGTATAGAGTATTTTTATTTCTTTTTTTAGGATAGCTTTTTTAAGTTTTTCTTCATTTTTCTTAGAAAGGGTTGAATTAAGCATAGCTGCTTTTATATTTTTGCTATTAAGAAAGTCTACTTGGTTTTTCATCAAGGCTATGAGAGGGGAAATTACAATAGCCATACCTTCTTGTATAGTTGCAGGAAATTGGTAGCAGAGCGATTTGCCAATCCCAGTAGGCATAATAACAAGGATATTTTTTTTGGCAAGTACTTCTTCTACAATAGATTGTTGCTTTTTTCTAAACTCTTTGAAGCCAAAAAAGCTTTTTAATTGAGAGGTTAACATATGTGTTCTTTTTGTCATTATTTTTAATATGAAGTGGTTTATTACTTAAGATGGTATTTACTATTTATACTTTTTTGTTTGTTTGTCTACTACCATACATATAAGTATATACAAATATGTATAGAAAACTAACTTTTTTTGCAAAAAAAAAGAATTATTTATCTATTGATTACTTTTTTTATGCTAGTGTTTTTGAAAAATACAATTATAACCATTTTAAATAAACACAAATTTTACACTTCCTAAACTAGAACATAGATGTTTGTTTTTAAGTTAAAAACCAAATTTTTTAGCTTCCTCTTTACAATCGTTGACGTAGTGCCTCATAAAGAAAAATAGCTGTAGCTACCGATACATTAAGCGAACTAATAGGGCCATGCATAGGTATCTTAAAATGTTCATCCGCCATAGCAAAGTTTTTAGGAGCAATACCTTTTTCTTCACCACCAAGTAACAAAGCAGTTGGAATAGTAAGGTTTGCCTGATAAACTGTTTTAGAAGATTTTTCACTACAAGCAACAATCTGCAACCCACTATTTTTTAAATACTGTAAAGCACTTGATAAACTTTGTACCCTACACACTGGCAAATGTGCTAGTGCCCCTACAGAAGCTTTCATCATATCGCCACTTATAGAAGCTGTATTATAAGTAGGAATTGCCAAAGCGTCTACCCCTACACTTAATGCAGTACGAGCTATTGCACCTAGATTGCGAACATCACTTACTGAATCCAAAAGTACTACTAACGGAATTTTTCCCTGATCATAACAAGTCTGTATTACATCAGAAAGGCTCGCAAAAGCTATAGGACATAATAAAGCTACTGCACCCTGATGCCTTTTTCTTGTAAGATGATTAATTTTTGCTATTGGCACCTTACTATAAGGTATACTATACTGCCTTACTAATTGTAGTAACTTTCTATGTAAAGAACCACTAGCTGTTTTTTGTACAAAAATTTTACTAATACTTTTCCCAGCTAAAATAGTTTCAATAATAGCATGTATACCAAAAATCATTGTTGTTGAATCAGTTTTCATAGTGAATATAATAAGATTAAAACAATTTGTACCTATATTAACTGCTAAGTATAAGGAATATATAGAAAATCAATATGTTCCGACTCTACAATCAATAAGCAACAATACTTGCTAGGATCCTTGTAATCTTTTTTAAATTTTTCCACCTGTACAATAAGGCTATTTTTAACCAACAAATCTAAGTAAATAGCATGATAATGCCATATATTCTTAGAGGCACCCTTTGAAATAATAGGTATACCCAAAGCAGCAGGTTCTTTGCTCATTAAAAAAATAGGATAAGCATAATTCTTTTCTCGGAGCTTGCAAGACACCTTTTGTAAGTAATTCGATACTTTTTTAAAGTCCACAGAAATACTATTTAAGTAACCTTTGTTTATATCCATTATATTGTAAAAATTTGTAACTATAGCTAATAGCTAATTGTTGTACTGTCAAAGCTCAATTTCATCCACTATTTACCATGATTTTATAACTAGTTTGTTAGTTAGATAAATGGTTTCTTGTAGTATAGGAATCGTATATATAGAGCACATGCAGAAGCTGTTAGGCCTAAAATAAGTCCTGACCAAATTCCTGCTTCTTTCCATTCATAAACAAAGGTTAGTAGATAGCCTATAGGTAGTCCTATAGAAATATAGATAATACTACACATTATAAATGGTACGAAGGTATCTTGCATTCCTCTAAAAATGCCTAGGCTTACTAGGATGATTCCATTAACTAGGTGAAGTAGTATCATTAGTCCCATAAGAGATTTTATTAAAATCTTCACTTCTTGTTTTGGTGTATAAAGGTAGTTTAGTATATGTGGATATGCTAGATATAGGAAGAGGGACATAATGCTCATGAGTCCAAAAGATAGTATATATCCGACTTGTCCTAAATCATGTATGACTTCTTTATTTTTCATTCCCCATTGTCTACCTATTAGAATAGAGGAGCAGATTCCTACTGCTAGTGGCAACATGATGGCGAATCGTAGCATGTCAAACAAAATGCTAGTGGCTGCTTGCGAGGTGGGGCTAATCCATCCAAGCATAATGGTTGCTATACTGAAATAGCTCATTCTAGTGGCAAGTTCCATTGCACTAGGTAGGCTTGCTTTTAAGAGCGTTATTATGCGATTTTCTTTATAGGTTGTCCATGCTATATCTATTATGTATTTTTTCTTTTTAAGTAGTATGGCATAGCCTAGGAAAATGCACATAATTATAACTCGTGTAGATAGTGTTGCCCATCCTGCACCATATAGCCCTAGTGCTGGGAAGCCTAGTTTGCCGTAGATTAAAATATAGTTTAAAATAACGTTGATAATGCCAGATAGTATACTTAAGCACATGGTATGTATTGTCCATCCCAGGGCATTTAGGTATTTTTTTATGGTATTGTTGATAGAGGCTGGTACTATGGAGGCTGCTATAATACATAAATAGCCTTGTGCTAGACGACTTACTTCGGGGTCTTGGCCTATGGCATTTAGTTTGTTAGAAAAACTTATAAGTAGGATAGAGCTTAGTATTCCAAAACTTACATTGATAGCTAAGGTGTGTTTTAAGATTTGTGTAGCTTCTTTATAGTTGTTTTTTGCTGTGGAGGCTGCTACCATTGGTGTTAATGTTGCAGAGATGCCTATTAGAAAAAGAAATGGTATGCTACAAATATTATTAGCTAGTGAGGCTGCTGCTAGTACATTTACGTTTCCAAGTCTACTTACCATTATATTATCTCCCCATGAGATGAATACGACTGTCATGGCTCCTATCATAATAGGTAGTCCTAGCTGTATATAGTCTTTAAGATGTTTTCTATAGTTTTTTTCTTTATTCATAGTTTTGGGGTGATAAGGTAAGTGTGCTTTTCTTTGGTTTTGTTATTTCTAAGATAGCCTAACTTTGTTTTTCAACATGTAGTTAAGCATTTTTTATTTGGGTTTCTAATCTTCCTGCATGCTTTTTTGCATTTGTATATTCTTCTGTACATTCTTCTGTACAAGATGGGAACTTATCTATTATTTTTTGATAGCATTTTAGTGCTTTTTTATATTTTTCTTGTTTTTCATATGCTTGTGCTGCTTTTGTGAGGTAGTTGGGGGTAAAAAATTTATTGGGTTGATGTTCGGCTGCTTTTTCATAGTATTTGGCTGCTTGGTCGTGTTGTGTTTGATTACTATAGGCATCTCCTATTAAAGCTAGGCTACGTGCTTGCATGGTTGGTTCTTCTATTGTAGAGTTTTTTAGGCAGGTGATAGCGTCTTTATATTTTTTTTGTTTCATATAGATGATTGCTATATGGAGGTGTGCTAGGTTGCCTGCTTTGGTAGTGCTATATTTTTCAGAAATAGCTTTTAGACCAATAAACATGCCTTCTTCCCCTATAAGGGCTTTTTCATACTGTTCTTCTTCTATTGAATATAATGCTTCTTCTAGTTCTTGGTTTGCTTCTTTTTCTTGTTTTTTGTGCTTCTTATCTTTAAAAGTGATCCAGGCTATGCTTCCTGTGCTTCCTCCTAGTATTATTAAGCCTAGCAGTATCCATAGTTTGCTTTTTTTTGTTAGGTTAGAAAAAGGAGGTTGCTTTTTTTTTACTTCTTTTTGTGGGTAGGGGTTTAGTGTTATTTTTTTTGCCATTCTTTTGTTTAATGGGGTTTTATAGAATTTATTTTACTATTCTATGTTTATTTTTGTTAGTTATAAAAGATGCTAAAGTATACAAAAATATTTTTAGAACCTAAGGTTTTTATGTTTAGTGTGCTGTTAGCCAGTTTTTTCCTATACCTATATCTACTACAATTGGTACAGAGAGGGTTAGTGCTTGTTGCATTAGTAGGGGTATGTTTTTTTTTAGTATGGGGAGTGTGCTGGTGTGTGCTTCAAATACTAGTTCATCATGTACTTGCATAATCATTTTGGCAGGTATGTTTTCTTTTTGTTTCCATGTATTGATGGCTATCATAGCGCATTTAATGAGTTCGGCTGCTGTTCCTTGTATGGGCATATTGATAGCGGCGCGCTCTGCTCTGCTACGCATGTGGGCGTTTTTTGAGTTTATGTTTGCATAGGTGTGTTTACGGCCTAGGAGGGTTGTAACGAATCCTTGTTTGCGGGCTTTTTCAATGGTTTTTTCTATATAGGTTTTTATTCTTGGAAATTGTTCGAAGTAGGTATTTATAATTTTTTTTGCTTCTTTTCTGGGTATTTCAAGTCGTTGTGCTAAGCCAAAGGGGGAGATGCCGTAGATGATTCCAAAGTTGACCATTTTGGCTTTTCTACGCATGGCTGTTGTTACGTTTTTTTCTGCTACTTGAAAGATTTTTGTCGCTGTAGCGGTGTGGATGTCTTTTTTTTCTTTGAATGCTGTTATCATGTTTTGGTCTTGTGAAAAGTGTGCCATAAGGCGTAGTTCTATTTGTGAATAGTCGGCTGCTAGTAGGTAGTTGTCTGGGTGTTGTGCTATAAAGGCTTTTCTAATAAAGCGTCCTTTTTCTGTACGTATTGGGATGTTTTGAAGGTTGGGGTTACTTGAGCTAAGGCGTCCTGTTGTTACATTTATTTGGTGGTAGGTGGTGTGTATGCGGCCATCTATAGGGTTTATATTGTTTGGTAGGGCATCTACATAGGTGGTTTTTAGTTTTTTTGCTTCACGGTAATTTATAATTTTTGTAATGATTGGGTGTTTGTTTGTTAGTTTGTTAAGTGTTTGTATTCCGGTAGCATATTGGTTTGTTTTTGTTTTTGTTGGGGTTTTTTCTATTTGTAGTTTTTCAAAGAGTATTTTCCCTAGTTGTTTTGGGGAGTTTATGTTAAATGTTTCTTTTGCTTGTTTGTGGATGTTTTGTACTAGGGTGTCTAGTTCTTTTTGTAAGTTATTAGCTATTGTTTTTAGGGCTTTTGTATCTATTGCTACACCTGTTTGCTCTATGTTTGCTAGTATGGGTAGTACTTGCATTTCTACTTTGTAAAAGAGTTTGGCTAGATTTTTTTCTGCTAGTTCTACCTCCATTTTTTTATAAAGCTGTAGGGTTAGGTCTGCATCTTCGCAAGCATAGGGTACTTGTTTGGCTAGTGGGACTTGTGCCATGTTTTTTTGCTTTGGGCCTTTTTTGCCTATTAGGGTTTCTATGCTAATAGGCATGTAGTTAAAGTAGTCTGCTGCCATGGCATTAAGGCTATGGCGTGCTTGTGGGAAAAGTAGGTGGTGGGCTACCATTGTATCAAAAAAAGGGGGGTGTACCTTTATGCTGTGTTGTTGTAGTACACGTAGGTCATATTTGAGGTTTTGGGCTATTTTTAGTTTTTGGGTATGTACAAAAATTGGTCGTAAGGTGTCTAGTACTTGTTGGGTATTTGTGGGGGTTATTGGTATGTAGTAGGCTTCATAGGGTTTGTAGGCAATAGAGATGCCTAATAGGTGTGCGGTTTGGGGGTCTAGTCCTGTTGTTTCTGTGTCGAAAGAAAAGGTTGGTTGTTCATGGAGGGTTTTGACTAGTTCTTTGCATTGGGCTATTGTATCTAGGCAGTGGTAGCTGTGGGGGGTTGTTGCTAGTGTGCCCATGGATGGTGTTATTTGTATTGTGGTTTGGCTTTTTTCATTGGTTGGGAATAGGCTTGTTTGTATAGGTGTATGGGGTGTTGTTGGTGTTCCTAGGATGCGTTGTGCTAGTCTATGAAACTCTAGTTCTTGAAATATTTTTAAAAGTTCTTTGGGTATGGGGCCTGTGTATTGGCTTGTGGTTGGGTCAAAAGTTAGAGGGGCTTTTGTACAGATGGTGGCTAACTTTTTAGACATTAGGGCTTGCTTGCTGTATTTTTGTAAGTTGGTTTGCATGCGTTGGGTAAGCTGGTCTGTATTGTTGAGAAGATTTTCTATAGTACCAAATTCGGCTATTAATTTTTGGGCTGTTTTTTGTCCTATGTTGGGTACTCCTGGTATATTGTCTGATGCATCTCCCCATAGTCCTATGATGTCTGTAATTTGTGTTATGTTGCTAATTCCCCAGTGTTGTAATACTTCTGGTTCTCCCCATATGGTGGTTGGTCTATTGCTTAGTGCTGGTTTGTATAAAAAAATATTTTTGCTTACTAGTTGTCCAAAGTCTTTGTCTGGTGTCATCATGTATATCTGATAGTTTTGTTTTGAGGCTTGATGTGCTAGTGTTCCTATTAGGTCGTCTGCTTCATAGCTTGGTTTTTGTACTATGGGTATACGAAATGCGTGTAAAATGTTTTTTATATAGGGTAGGGATGTTGTTATGTCTTCTGGTTGGGCTTGTCTATGGGCTTTGTAAGGGGGGTAGAGTTTTTGGCGAAAGGTTGGTTGGTGCATGTCAAATGCTACTATTATATGGCTGGGTTTTTGTTTTCGAAGTATTTCTACTAGTGAGTTTGTAAAGCCTAGCATGGCACTTGTGTTGAGGCCTTGACTGTTGGTGCGTGGGTTGTTTATAAAGGCAAAGTGGGCACGATAGATTAGGGCCATTGCATCTATCAAAAAGAGTTTTTTTGGGGAGGTCATTAAGTATATAAATTTATGTTTTTTTCTTTGTTTTGTTGATAGTGTTTGGTTGTTTTAAATACTAATGTCTAATATCTCAAAGGTATGTTGCCCTATTGGTACATTTATAATGGCTATATCGCCTACTTTTTTTCCTAGTAGGCCTTTTCCTATGGGGGATGAGGTTGATATCTTTCCTTCTTTTATGTTTACTTCTTTATTTGATACTAGTTTATAGGTTATTGTTTTTCCTGTTTTTTTGTTTTTTATTTTTACGTTGTTTAGTATGGAGACGGTGAGGGTGTCTATGTTATTTTTGTCAATAATTCTAGCTGTGGCTATTTCTTGTTCTAATTTGGCTATTTTTATTTCTAAAAAACTTTGTGCTTCTTTTGCTGCGTGGTACTCTGCATTTTCTTTTAGATCTCCTTGTGCTATAGCTTCTCCTATTTGTTTTGATATTGCTGCTCTGTCTTTTGTTTTCATTTGGTTTAGTTCGGCTTTGAGTTTGTCTAAGCTTGTACGTGTGTAATAGGAGCCTTTTTTTGTTTGCATGGTATTTTTATTATAATTTTATGGTTGTGCAAATATGGATTTTTTGATTAAAAATAACTAGGGGGTAACAAAAAAGTGTTGAGGTATTTATTTATTTGCCTTAGTTTGGGTATATATAGTTGCTTCTATCGTTCTTGTGTGATTGGTTTTATAAATTTTGGTTGGGGAGATGATTATTCTAGTGCTTCTAAAAAGTTGTTTATTTTTTCTTTTATGATTGTGTCTGTATTGTTATTTGCTATTTTTGTCATGCACTTTAGTAGTCTTATATAGGATTTTTGTAGCTTTAAAGTTGCTTTTTCATGTATTAGTAGTAGTTGTTTATTTTTTCGAAAATAGAAAAGGTTACTTTCTTCTAATGCTGGTTCTATCATTTTTTTTAATCCTAATTTAGGAAAGTTTACACTAAAGTCATGATAGATAATGCTACCAAGTGCTAATATAAATTTACTATCTACTTCTTCTTGCTTAAATAAGTAATAAAGCTTTGTTCTGCTACATCTTAATCCTCCATAGTCCTTTTTTATTTTTTCGATTATTTTTGTAATGGGTACGCCACTTTTTTTTATTACTGATTGTATTATTTTCCCTTGATGCTTCTTTGTCATAAAATATATTTATTGTATAAAAGTAATTTTTTGACAGATAATTACAAAAATTTTGTGCGATATTTTGTGTAATTATTTTTTTTTGCTGTTTTTATGCTTTAATCCTAACTTTTGTACATGTGTGTGTTTTACATATAAGTGTAATTGTTACTATTTAAGTATTTTTTATCTTTTTCTACTTCTTAGCTGGATCGCTCGTGTATCCTGCTGCTATTGGTATTCTTATTACTCCTATTGCTGGCATTTAATACTAGCCCTAATACTATTACTACTGCTCTTGCGGTATTAAAGGCTCTAGCATTAGTAAAAAATGTTCCTGCTATTAAGATGGTTAAAAATATTTTTCTGGATGCCTTCATCTTTTTAATTTTACTAGGTACAAGATAATACTTTCTACTAGGAAAATCGTTTTTTTACCTTTTGGGGCTGTCAGGCTTTGCCTCTTTTTTAGATTATTAGCTCATTAATCCTATTATTGCTTTTGCTGGTGGGTTTTGGGGTTATTAAGTTGCTGTTATTCTCAATAGTTTTGTAACATTATTAACTTACTCTCTAGTATTATTATGTTTTTTTATCTGATAACAATGTTTCCTTAGTTTTTAACATCCTTTGGGTTTTTTTAATAGGAATTAAACTTGCTCTTTCTTGCATTGCTATAGGGACTACATTATGTATAGCCTCATCGGTATTTTGGGGTATACAAAGATTTAATATGGTTAAACTTACGGTATACCTTTTAGTGTAGAGATTAAATAAAAAGAGGCTTAAAACATATCTTTGTAGGTGCTGAATAAATTATTCTATTTTTTACTTTGTATATTAGCCTTTTTTAGTTTTATTACTATATCTTAGATGTTCTCTTCAATAAATTTTACTTTTTGGATTATCTTAATAGCTTTCTTGGTAGGGGCTAATTGTAGCCTTATTGGTAGTTTTTTGGTATTGCGTAGGGAAGTGATGCTCAGTGATGCTATCTCACACGCTGTTCTACTAGGCATTGTACTTGTTTTTTTATCTACTAATTCTATGCACCCTGTTTTGCTCTTGATAGGAGCTATTGTAACTGGAATCTTTACTACATTGCTTATTAGTTTTTTTCATCATCAAGTGCATATACCTACTGATGTGGCTATAGGTATTACTTTTACTTCCTTTTTTTCGCTAGGTGTTATGCTTATTTCCCTTTGTACAAGCAGGGTGGATTTAGATTTAGGATGTGTGTTATATGGGCAATTGCAGATAGCTCCTTTTGATTTATGGATATATAATGGCTCGAATATGGGCCCTAAAGCAGGGTACTTACTTAGTATTTTGCTATTATTTAATACTCTCTTAGTAGTACTTTGTTATCCAATGCTTTTTATTACTAGTTTTGATCCTGCTTTTGCTTCTTCTTTAAGGGTAAATACAAGACTTTGGCATCATATACTCATGGTGGCTACCTCTATTACTACTGTAATCGTTTCTAAGGTTGTTGGGGCTATTTTGGTTGTTGGTTTCTTTGTGATACCTCCTACTACTGCCTATTTACTTACTAATAGCTTGCCTATTATGTTGTTGCTTGCTTTATGTATAAATATGCTGGTGGCTTTGGGGGGATATCAAGTTGCTGTTATTCTCAATGGTTCTGTAACAGGTGCTATGATTGCATTTGCTGCTATTTTGTTTTGCTTAGCTTTTTGCATTTACAAATATTGCTCTTATAGAACTGCTTAGTGATTATTAGGTATTCGTGTTTTAAAATTTACCATTAAGCTCCAATAATACCTTTAGATAGCTTTTCTAACTCTTGTGCCATCTTTTTAAATTTATACTTTTGGGCTACTGGTACAAAATAATCAAGTGTCTCTTTTGCTTTCTGTTCTCTC
>PJEL010002834.1_pt1 | contig 15457 bp, 13 predicted proteins | sample 1853271 | NCBI WGS metagenome assembly PJEL01 (sample SAMN08108733, study PRJNA415343) | Invertebrate metagenome, whole genome shotgun sequencing project. | host: Globobulimina | place: Sweden: Gullmar Fjord | collected 2015-08 | reverse complement strand
TGCCTCCCGGTTTTCCAATATTACCGGTCACCATATTCAGGTTATTAATATTGGCAACGCCATCTGAGCCATGGGTCGACTGGTTAATGCCCATGGTCCAGATGCTCATGGCCGCCGGCACCTTTGCGTAGATGCGAGCCACATTACGTATGGTGTCTTCATCGATACCACACACATGTTGCGCCTGCTTAGGGTCGTAATCCTGAACCAGCGCCTTAACCTCATCGAAACCTTGAGTATGGGCATCAATATAGCTCTGGTCTTGCAGGCCTTCGTTGATGATCACATGCATCATGGCGTTGATCAGCACGCAATCCGTGCCCGGTGTGATAGGCAGATGAATATCGGCAAATTGCGCCAGCATGGTCACGCGGGGGTCGACCACGATTAAGGGGAAGTGACGCTTCTCCAGCGCCTCTTTAAGACGCCAATAGATGATGGGATGCTGCTCAGGCAGGTTTGATCCAAAAGCCATTAAACAGTGGGTATGCTCAAAATCATCATAACAACCCGGCGGTCCGTCGGCGCCGAATGAGCGCTTATAACCACTCACCGCAGATGCCATACATAAGGTTGTGTTACCGTCATAGCTATTGGTGCCGATGACGCCGCGGACTAGCTTGCCTAAGGTATAAAACTCCTCGGTCAGCAGCTGACCCGAGGAGACGATGGCGAAGGCATCCCGGCCATATTTTTGCTGAATATGCTTTATCTGCTCGGCTGTGGTATCCAGTGCATGATCCCATGAGGTGGCCTCAAACTTATCAAAATGCTTATCCCTAATAAGCGGCTCGGTTCCCCTACCCGGACTCTCGAACAGCTCATGCTCAAGAATGCCTTTAATACACAACTTGCCACGATTGACATCGGCGCCGGCATGACCTCGTGTCGTCACTATCTTTTGCTGCTCATCTAAACCTATCTCGATGGAACAGCCCGTAGAGCAATAATTACAGGTGGTGTATTTCCACTCAGTCACCTTCTTGGCGGGTATAGCAATCGGCTTTCTCTTCTTGCGACCAAACAACATAATTTCTGCCCCGGATCCAATAAGTTACTCTAGCGAACCAAATGCAGCACTCATGCCATGGCATTTCATTCCTTTAAAAACAATAAGATAAGAAAAATCACATCCGAAAACCTGCTCAAAACCAGTGCCTTCGCCTTAAACTGGTGCAAGCCCTTATTAAGCAAACTGATTTTAAAATCTTGCTAATAAAATAATTTTCGAAATAATTAACCCCTTTTCTTTTTTGTGCCGTTTATAAGGTTATCTAAACAAGCACATCTATCTATTTTTTGGAGCATTCATGAACTCATTGACATTAAAAGCCGCTAAGCACGCATTCTCAACAACCGCCTTGGCACTTTCACTTCTTTCATTTAACGCATTGGCAACCAGCCCGGCACATCCAAGTGGACATAATCAGAATATGATCACCACCCAAGCCTTCTCATCGACAGATTATCAACGCCAGGAAGCGACAAAGATGTTCCCAACGCCGGATGAAGGTATGGAGCAGCACATCTTGACCCTGCCGGAACTGAGTGATGAGTCGAACTACATGGTTGAGATACAGATCGGACAAACCAAGATGGTCGATTGTAACCAGCAGATGCTAACGGGTGAGCTTAAGCAGCACTCGGTTAAAGGTTGGGGCTACACCTACTATCAGGTAGATAGCATCAGTGAGGGACCGAGCACACGTATGGCCTGCCTACGTAAAAGTGAAGACAAAGAGGCGTTTGTTCAGATCAGAGACGAGCTAAAGCTTAACTACGATAGCCGCCTGGCTAAGGTCTTCTATCTGCCCAAAGGGAGCGAGCTGAGATACCGCGTATGGAAAGTTGAGAGCCAATTCAATTATTCAAAATCAGCTGTGGCTGACAATAGTTAACGCTCAACGAGCATGATTTCCCCCTTTAGCTTTAATGATCAATTAACGCCATTAAATAATCAAAGCCAAGATAACATCTTGGCTTTGAACAACGTGATAAATATTAAAACCTAACAAAACAAAATACACGCAACACCCACAAATGTAACGAATAGCACTTATCCAGCGTTACAAACAACCTCTACAAAATATTTTTCTGGCCACTCACTTGATGACAATGTATTTTCCACAAACTTACCAGCATATTATTTTATTATCATGAAACGTCTACTTTTAATTATCCTGTTCGCATCACAACTTTCCGGCTGCGCCGGCTTAGGCGCTTTAGCCGTTGGCTCAATCATCTATTATACGAGCTCACAACATAAGGTCGCCACGGTCAATATAAAGGCGAAAGCCGATAATGTTTATCGCGTTGCGGTAGATACGATAGAGAACAACACTGAACTTGAGATCACCTCGAAAGATGAGCGAGAAAGAGTGATTGAGCTAGTTAAGGAGACAACTAAAGACTCATATGCTGTCAGCATTAAAATATCAAAACTGGACGCCGAGCATTCTCAGCTAATCCTTGCATCCGATGCCAGCACTGACACTGCCTCCCACATAGAGCCTATGAAACAAGGCATATTCAGGATCTGCAGTGAGTTGAAGGTGGAGTGTCACTTAAGCAAGCTATAATAAAAAATGATGCCTGTACGGCATTGAATTCGGCATCATGCCGCTGGCCAATTGTTGATAAACGATAGCTAGTGGCTGATTGCAGATGGCTAATTAACGCTGGGTAATTAACAATTGGTATAGTCCGATAACTCATCGTTAACCTTGCCGATTAGTCACTCAAGGTTAGCGCTCGACAAATTTCACTCAATATTAGTGCCTAACATTTACACCCTACCAAGCAGTTAACAATCGACACTCCATACGCAAGGATTAACAACTCTACTCCAACAAAAACAACCACCACTGCCCGTTAATAACGATAATTACAAATATCACCCCACCGTATTTAACAGGCAACGTAATTAAAAACCAAACTTAAAAACCCCCACATACAATACAAAGTATAAACCTGAATCCATATTAAAAATATGATTGACAAATATTATATTGCCACTAGAATACGCGCCGTTTGTCTGAGACTCTATAAAACAAGATCCTTATGATTTATTTATAAACGAGAAACGTTCAGGTAAGCCACAATATTTATCCAACAAACCACTGAGGGTAACAGATGGCAGGCGACAACAATTATAGTTTAGGGTCGGTTCCGCAATCGGCACGTAAAGGTATTCTCTCTCTCACCATGGTGATGCTGGGATTGACCTTCTTTTCGGCAAGTATGTGGACGGGAGGGACACTGGGAACCGGACTCTCCTTCAATGATTTTATTCTCGCGGTTCTCATCGGTAATTTAATTCTCGGCATTTATACTTCATTTCTTGGTTACATCGGCGCTCAAACTGGTCTCTCAACCCATCTCCTCGCTCGTTACTCCTTCGGTTTAAAAGGCTCCTGGCTTCCCTCTCTTATTCTTGGCGGCACACAAGTTGGTTGGTTCGGTGTTGGGGTCGCCATGTTTGCCATCCCGGTTCATAAGGCGACAGGCATAGACACTAACCTCCTCATCCTTATCTCAGGTCTGCTTATGACCGCCACCGTTTACTTCGGCATTGCCGCCATCATGATCCTCTCCGCCATTGCCGTCCCCGCTATCACCCTGTTCGGCGGTTTCTCGGTACTGCAAGCCGTTGACACTATGGGAGGAATCGATGGGCTCATGGCATTCACACCCGACAAACCCATGGCATTTTCCACGGCGCTGGTGTTAGTGGTTGGCTCTTTTATCTCCGCAGGCACACTGACCGCCGATTTTGTGCGCTTCGGTAAGAAGCCCATGAATGCGGTGTTTGTCACCATGTTCGCCTTTTTCATCGGTAACTCTTTGATGTTTATCTTCGGCGCAGCAGGCGCCGCGGCAACAGGACAGTCCGATATATCTGAGGTGATGATAGCCCAGGGGTTATTGATCCCCGCCATTATCATACTGGGATTGAATATCTGGACCACCAATGACAATGCCCTGTATGCATCGGGATTAGGATTTTCCAACATCACCGGATTACCAAGCCGATACCTCTCTGTCGCCAACGGCATAATTGGCACACTTTGCGCGCTTTGGTTATATAATAACTTCGTCGGTTGGCTCACCTTCCTGTCCGCCGCCATACCGCCAATCGGTGGCATTATCATTGCGGATTTCCTGAGAAACCGCGATAAGTACAAAGACTTTGCCAACGCTCAATTCGAAACTGTTAATTGGGCCGCTATTTCGGGTGTCGTAATCGGGGTTATTGCCGGCCACCTGTTACCGGGCATCGTCCCTATCAATGCCGTCGTCGCAGGGGCGGTAAGCTACCTGTTTTTAGACTCTGTGCTTAAACATAAGACAAACAACAGATCAATAAAATCAACTGATAACACTGCGCCAAATGCATAAGGAAAATACGATGCCAGCTTCAAATATGCTGATCAAAAACGTTAGGCTTCAAGACAAGGATGGTCTACATCAGATCTTGATTGAAGAGGGAAAATTCCAACGCATAGCTGTGATGACTGAAACCCTAACTCTCAGCGAATCGGCCACCACAGAAATTTTGGATGGTGAAGGCGGCTTAGCTATCGCCCCTTTCTGTGAGCCTCATGTTCACTTAGATACCACCCAAACCGCAGGTGAGCCAAGTTGGAACATTTCAGGCACCCTATTTGAAGGTATCGAGCGTTGGAGCGAACGTAAATCACTGCTCTCTATCGAAGATGTGAAATCCCGTGCGAAGCAGACGCTTAAATGGCAGATAGCCAACGGTATTCAGCATGTCAGAACCCATGTCGATGTATCCGATCCAACCCTTATCGCCCTGAAGGCCATGTTAGAGGTGAAGAAGGAGATGAAGGAGTGGGTCGATATTCAGATTGTCGCCTTCCCACAAGAGGGGATCTTATCTTATCCCAATGGTAAGGAGCTGCTCGAAGAGGCGGTGAGATTAGGGGCCGATGTCATTGGCGCTATCCCCCATTTCGAGTTCACCCGTGAATATGGTGTCGAGTCCCTGCACTATGTGTTCGAACTGGCCCGTAAATATGACAGGCTTATCGATGTCCACTGTGACGAGATAGATGATGAGCAGTCACGCTTCGTCGAAACTGTCGCCGCCCTGGCCCATAAATTTGATATGGGTGAACGTGTCACGGCGAGCCACACCACGGCCATGCACTCCTATAACGGTGCCTATGCGTCTCGCCTGTTCCGTCTGCTTAAGATGTCAGGGATAAACTTTGTGGCCAATCCTCTGGTTAACATTCATCTTCAGGGACGTTTCGACGACTACCCTAAACGCCGTGGCATCACCCGGGTGAAAGAGATGTTAGCCGCAGATATTAATGTCTGCTTCGGCCATGATGATATCTTCGATCCCTGGTACCCTCTTGGCACGGCTAACATGCTACAGGTACTACATATGGGCCTGCATGTGTGTCAGATCATGGGGTACGAGCAGATAAACGACTCCCTGGCCCTTATCAGCAGCAAGTCGGCGCGCACGCTCAATATTCAGAATCAATATGGTATCGAGCCGGGCAAACCCGGTAGCCTGCTCGTTCTCCCCGCAGACAATGGTTTCGATGCCGTTCGCCGTCAGGTGCCGGTGCACTTCTCGATACGTCACGGCAGAGTCTTGGCTCAGACACAGATCGCGACCACACAGATACATCTGACAGAAACCGAAGAGGTTACCTTTCGTCGTTAACCGGCAACAAGTGTCGATGGCAAAGCCATAAAAAAGGACAAGGCGCGATATTATCGATATCGGCCTTGTCCTTTATATTTTGAGTTTGCTTCGATAACCTTTCTCAACAAACGGTTATCGCACCTACCCTAACCAGAAGCAGTGATAAGTAGGCAGTTGCGAATAGCCCGTAACGAGTGTTATTAGCTCACTTTCTGCAATCTGGTTTCTTCACGATGATAGTGCCTCAAAGCATGCTCTTTCTGTCTTGGCTCACTGAAACTTGTGACCTTCTTGAGGTAGCCAATCACCCGCGTAGCCCAGTCGATATCCTGACTGTTGCAGACACTACAGGCGTGTAAGGTTCGTTTATCTATGTGATTGCAGGCGTTACAGATGGTCACCTTCACATTGCTCGTCCAGTAGTTACACCCCGTCCTTGCCGCTATCTGATAAATCTTGAAGTACTGCTCGGGATCGGGGTTTTCATCCAGATTCAGGTGCAGCGCCGAACCACCATCAAGAAACTGTGTCAGCTCTTTACCATGAAGCACAAACTTATCCACCAGATTTATCGATTCATCCTCTACCGGATAGAAGTAGGAGTTGTAGCAATCCCGGTTGACCTTGAGCCCGGCTTTTCTGTCCCATTTAGCATTCTTGACGCCTAAGTTTTCGGCCGGGACAAACTCGGTATTAAACTTATAGCCCCAGCGTTTAGTCGCATCTTTATTGGCCTGGTAGATGATCTTAAGCTGGCGCTCTACGAATGCCTTATAGTCGCTGTTATTGCCCGCCACTATGCCTTGAGACTCTGCGGCCTCGACCATACCGTTGATGCCTATGGTTAAGAACTGCTTATCGAGATGAATAAAGCCGGCATCATACACAGGGAGCATGCCGCACGCCTGATAGTGCTCCATCAGTTTGCGGTAGGCCACCTGGTACTTTTGAATCTTTTCAATTTCAACCCGAAGATCTTTACCTTGCTGGATAATTCGACTCAAATTCAGCGTAATAACATTGATAGAGCCCGTCGCAACCCCGCCCGCTCCTAAGGTATAGGAGAAGCTGTTATCGGCGATTTCGTTACGCAGGCGACAACAGGACGCCAGGGAGTCTGCACTGTCAGACATATAGACAAAGAAGCTATTACCTCTCGACATCTGGTCACTGCAGAACTCGGCAAATTCCACATCCGCCACCTGGCCTTGATTGGTTAACATCGCGGCGGTGACAACGGGGTAAGTCAGCAAGGCCTTCTCTCGCTCTCTGCCAAACCAGTCCATAAAGAAGTGCTGCAGTTTGTTGATTGATTTCCAATTGGGCGCATCGCCATCCGGGAACACAAAATTCTCAAACATGGCATTGAGAAAATTTTCCGAGAACAGAGTAATGTTCCAGAAAACAGACTGATAGCCACGTGCCGCTGCAGGTTGATTCAAGCTATAGACCACGTGTTGCAGGTGCGCCTCAATCTTGTCTTTGGCGATGACGGTGTAATCATCACCATAATCCTTACGGGCAAAATGGTCGAAGTAGGTTAAAAACTCAACCGTCGCGACCGCACCGGCAAATTGTGCGCTGACGGCAAATACTAAGTTAACAAAGCAACCGCAAAAAGATTCTAAGTGCAAGGGAGCTAAAGACTCACCACCGAGTTTAGTCAGTCCATCGAGCAACATGGGATAGAGAGACAGGCTCACACAATAGGGCTTTAAAGAACTTTCGTCGTGAGCATAGATCAAGTGCTCATTGATGCTAGCCTCATACTCCTCGGCCAGAGATGAATCGAATAAGGTTGCGATCTGGCGTTTCATCAAACGCCGATTTACCGCAATATTGATATCCTTATTCAGCTCGGTCTCGAGTGTCGCCAAATTTTTACTGCTGACATTGGCGTTGGCATCATACTTAGACCCATCTGCGGCATTAGCGGCATCGATGTAATCTTGTATAAATTGCACTTTCTCTTCGATGAGGGCCGAGGGTATGTTTTCCATTATTTGATATCCTTAATCGTTAATGAATTTATAATTTATTATTTTATTTTGAGCTAAATCGTAAAACTTCTGGTTTGTATCAGGACTATCGAGCCCGCCAACTTGATGATCGAACTCACCGGTTTTGAGGTAATCCAGTTGAGCGTGGATCTCCCGTGCGACCCGCTCTCGTCCTGTGTACAGACAGGTTTTAAATCCCATCGTCTTAGCGAGTGCCAGATACTCGCTTAACTGCTTGGGCTGCCACTCTCCACCAAAGAACAATATACAGCTGACAAAGCCGCGATATTGATTGAGATAGGCCCTGTAACGCTCCTCACTCAGTGGCTCGCCGTACTCTTCATTCCAAAGCTCTGTCGAGTGGCAAGCTTTACAGCCAACATCACAACCGGTAATGCTAAACAGCAATGAAATCTCACCGGGAACCTCTTGCATGACAACTTGAGCGGGCAGAGAGTTAAACATACTCACACCTATATATAGTGCCTAAACCAAAAACATACACAAGATATAGTGCCATGTGAACATGCAAAATGGACAACCCTTGATTCTGGTCAAACTTTAATCAAGTATTTTAAGTTTATTGTGATTTACAGTTTCGAGTGCTTGTGCTTAAGATAAAAAGCAAATAGGAGAGAAAAATATGCAGCGATTTAGCATCACCAGAATCCATACGGCTCAAGGCATTTTCAGGATCTCCGGAGAGTGGGCTCAAGCCTGCGATGATATGGATGAAAACAGGTTGAGAATAGTCAATCTCGATATGATGAGCACGGATGGATGGGTTGAATTAGATATTCAACAAGATAAATGTAGAACGTTAATCGATGAATTAAAGGCTCAGATCCTCCAACATCTGCAGGACAAAACGAAAGCGACGCTGAGCGACAAGACTTAAATAACTTAAAACGCTTCGAACTGCCTAGCCATTCGCTTTATCTGCGCTAACGGCACACCATGGCCATTACGCTCGGCGCAGATGACTTGATGAGCCTCATCTTGAGGGTCACCAATTAACACATAGCGAACCCGATATCCCAGCGCCTTTGCCGCCGCGTCATACGCCATCGACTCCCATCGGGCTAAGTTGGTATTGTCACAGATAACTATCGGCACCGAGACCGACAGGGCATGAATAAATCCGGTCAGATTTCGCTGGTGATACTCAGAGAGTCGCTTGCTGTCAAAGCGGTACTTTCCTTCCCGGTAAAACTGACTATCGGTTGAAAAAAGCCCCGAGCGCCGAACCTTGTCCGCCACCTCAAGTGTTTGGCCGGAGATAAACTCATCAACCCAATGGGACTTACCGCTTCCGGGGAGCCCTCGCATGATGATGACAAGCTTTAAAGGCTCACTCGGCGCTATTGCTTGTGCATTACTGAAAGTGGGTTCCATTAGTTGGTATTATTTAAGAAAGCAGGAGTAGGCTTATCTTCCTGGTTACTAATTTCCTTGTTACTAATAATATTACCCGACAATATTTTTTCGACTAATTCAGGCAAGATGGCGCTGGCCTTACCCTGAAGATGATATTGAAACTGACTATGACGATCCGCTTCCACTAAGTTTACCTCAACGGTTTGTGCGCCATGATGGTTGGCCGTGTCTACAAAACCAGCCGCCGGATAGACTGAACCTGAGGTACCGATAGCAATAAAGAGGTCGCAGGTATCTAAAGCATGCTGGATTCTATCTAGCCCTATCGGCATCTCTCCAAACCACACGACATGTGGACGCAGCCTCTGGGCCGGAATACAACAGGTACAGGTATGCTCAGGGCCAAAAGGGTCACGCAGCAGAAACGTTTGTCTGGAGCGCGGACAACGTCCCTTGGAGAGTTCACCATGCATATGCAGCAAGCGGCGGGAGCCTGCCCGCTCATGGAGATCATCAATATTCTGGGTTACAACTAACAGGTCGCCATCAAATTCTTGCTCGAGACGGGCAAGGGCTGTGTGAGCTTTATTGGGTTCAACATCACCACCGTGGAGTTGCTTCCAGCGATTATTGTAAAAACCTTCGACCAACTCGGGATCTGCGGCATAGCCTTCCGGCGTAGCGACATCTTCAATTTTATGCTCTTCCCATAGCCCATCTTGATCCCTGAATGTTCTCAAGCCCGATTCAGCTGAAATTCCAGCTCCGGTTAATACCACTATCTGCCGATACATCTTCAGTCCTTATAATTATTGTCACATCAAATGGCTCACTCTCATCAAGCCTACCAACACTCAGGTCAAAAACAGATTAGACCCGTTAAGCACAATTGTTGATCTATCCCAGAGAACTCTTAACCCGATATGATGAAATCGCTTAGGTAGATAGGAACAATTTTGCCTAAAATTGTCTCTCCGGGATATTGGTCATTAGTATATACCCAAGCTACCTCAAGATGCTCGTTTCAGAGCTCCCGCAGGGCAAGGCGAGAAGCAACATTTTTCTACGTTATGAAATATTGAATGAGAATAACTAGTCCTACTATTTCATGTCTTGAACTCTGTCACTTCTCGACATGCTGAATTCTGCATTTTGAAGTGGTTTGGGTATAAAGCTAAGAATAACAATACAAAATGTAAGCTTAAAAAACAGTTTTAATCGCCATTATGAGGGTGTTTTATACAATTTATTTATTTAAGCCATCAGAATGCAAGATCAAAGGTTTATGTTTTCAATTTGTACACATATAATAGATTCCAGTATTCACAAATGAACCGATATTGGCTTGGCTAATGGTTCTGCAATCAAGAGATTAGTAATGACAGATGGAAATCTAGCGCTAAAGAAGGCGGGTTTGAAAGTTACCTTACCACGAGTCAAGATCCTAGAACTGATGCAAGGACCAGAAAATCAACACATCAGCGCAGAAGATCTGTATAAGACCTTACTCGATATAGGTGAAGAGATCGGTCTTGCAACCGTATACCGCGTGCTGAACCAGTTTGATGATGCAGGTATCGTGACGCGTCACCATTTTGAGAGTGGTAAGGCCGTATTTGAATTGGCATCACAGCATCACCATGATCATTTGGTTTGTCTGTCTTGTGGTAAAGTTATCGAGTTTTCAGACGATGTCATCGAATCTCGTCAAGATGAGATTGCCATGAAACACAATATTAAGCTGACCAACCATAGCTTATACCTCTATGGCGTTTGCACTAATGATGAGTGCGATCACGGCGACACCTGATACCAGACTTTAAGTCTTAGTCTGTGTCATCGAACTAATGGTTCAGGACTTAGGACCTTAAGATTTAGGATTTAGAATTAAAAACCAGCGTATGGCTGGTTTTTTTGTGTCTGAAATTTGAATTAACTATCATTAGGTAAAGCCTATCGCGGTTTCAACCTCTATGATCCAGTCCTCATAAAAGCACCCATAACCAAAAGCTAAAACTAAACACGCTAAGCACTGTAGACAAGACAACCGCGCTGCCCAGCGTCGATTGCTGCTGTTTCAGTTGAGTCGCAATCAAGTACGCATTCACGCCAAGTGGCGATGCACTCATTAACACCACAACTGCAACAAGCTGCGATTCCAAGTGTAATAAATATTTAGCGGACAGATATACCAAAGCAGGTAATATCAATAGCTTAAATATACTCGCTACGATTGAGGCTAGCCAGTCATCGGCAATTTTATAAACACTGAGATTAGCCCCCAAGACAAAGAGTGCACACGCTAATGCAGGCTGTGAGATAAGTGCCAGAGCAGCCATTAAATCCTCCGGTATCGGCAGAGCGATTGCGTTACAAAACAACCCTGAGGTGATACTCAATACTACAGGGTTCAATACCATCGACTTGGTAAAGTGTCGCCATGAGAATGCGCCACCAGCGTGTTTTGCCGAAAGCATAAAGGTTAATGCAAACAAGACGGCACTATGAAACGTGATGATGGCAAAGACACTCCCCATCATCTTTTCGCCCAGTGCCGCAATGATAATGGGCAGGCCAACCAGAACCGTATTTGAATAGCTGCAACCTAAGGCAAACACACCACTGCTTGCATCTGAGCCCCCTCTCCTGTCTAACAGATAGCGGCTAAACAGGAAGCCTGTAAGATAAACAATCAGCACAGGCAGGTAAAATGCAGCCAAGACCTTTATATCGAAACTTTTATCCAATGGTGCCTGGTACATGTTTAAAAAAAGAAAAACAGGAATACTCAGGTTAAAGGCAAACTTACTAATCCCGCTGATTTGCGCCTTGGTGAAAAATTGAAAATGCGTAGCCCAATAACCCAAAGTCACCATAGACAACAGGGGAAAGATGATAGAAAAAATTGTCATCAAAAAGCCAAATAAGCAGTTAAAAACGGAATATTATGTTTCCTGATGAGTGCCGAGAGGCCCTATCAAGATTAAAAACATCTAGTGTTGAAGTAACAAAAAAGGCGCCAAAGGCGCCTTTTTTAACGAGTAATAAAGATTACCAACCCGTCTTAGTACGTAACGCTTTACCGATTTCAGCAAGTGAACGAACCGTAGTCACGCCTGCGGCTTCAAGAGCAGCAAACTTGTCTTCAGCCGTACCCTTACCGCCGGCGATAATCGCGCCAGCGTGGCCCATACGCTTACCTTCAGGTGCAGTAACACCGGCAATGTATGAAACAACAGGCTTAGTCACGTTAGCCTGGATATATTCAGCCGCTTCCTCTTCAGCAGTACCACCAATTTCACCAATCATTACGATAGCTTCGGTTAGCGGATCATTTTGGAACATCTCCAAAACGTCGATGAAGTTAGTACCGGGAATTGGGTCGCCACCGATACCAACACAAGTAGACTGACCAAAACCTTCATCGGTAGTCTGCTTAACCGCTTCATACGTAAGCGTACCAGAGCGAGAAACAATACCGACTTTACCAGGCTTATGGATGTGACCAGGCATGATACCAATCTTACACTCACCCGGTGTGATAACGCCCGGACAGTTAGGACCGATCATGCGAACGCCAGTCTCTTCAAGCTTAACTTTGACCTGAAGCATATCTAAGGTTGGGATCCCTTCGGTGATACAAACGATCAGCTCAATGCCACCGTCAATCGCTTCAAGAATCGCATCTTTACAAAATGGTGCCGGTACGTAGATAACTGATGCTGTTGCACCTGTTTCAGCTACGGCATCTTTCACAGTATTAAATACCGGAAGACCTAAGTGAACCTGACCGCCTTTCCCTGGTGATACACCACCGACCATCTGAGTACCATAATCGATAGCTTGCTCAGAGTGGAAAGTACCTTGACCGCCAGTGAAACCCTGACAGATAACTTTAGTATCTTTATTGATTAAGATAGACATTATTTGCCCTCCGCAGCTTTAACAACTTGCTCAGCTGCGTCAGTTAGACTTGTAGCTGCGATGATATCAAGATCTGAACTAGCCAATACTTCACGACCAAGATCGGCGTTAGTACCTTCAAGACGAACGACAACAGGAACAGTTACACCAACCTCTTTCACTGCGCCGATAATACCTTCAGCAATCATGTCACAACGAACGATGCCACCGAAGATGTTAACCAATACGGCTTTAACATTGTCATCTGACAAGATTATCTTGAATGCTTCAGCTACACGCTCTTTAGTCGCTCCGCCGCCAACATCTAAGAAATTAGCTGGCTTGCCACCATGCAAGTTTACGATGTCCATCGTACCCATAGCCAGGCCTGCGCCGTTAACCATGCAACCCACGTTTCCGTCTAATGCAACATAGTTAAGTTCAAACTTAGCCGCATGAGCTTCACGAGCATCATCTTGTGATGGATCGTGCATGTCACGGATCTTCTCTTGACGGAACAATGCATTACCATCGATACCAATCTTACCATCTAGACAGTGAATATTGCCTTCGTCAGTAATCACTAATGGGTTGATTTCAAGCAGTGCAAAATCATGATCTTCAAACATTTTCGCTAAACCCATAAAGACTTTAGTGAATTGCTTCATTTGAGTCGGGTTTAGACCTAGCTTGAATCCAAGATCTCGTGCCTGGTAAGGCTGAGGGCCCGTTAGAGGATCGATGATGGCTTTGTGAATAAGCTCTGGCGTTTCTTCAGCCACAGTCTCAATTTCAACACCACCTTCGGTAGACGCCATAAACACAACACGACGTGTTGAACGGTCTACAACTGCACCCAGGTACAATTCATTCGCAATGTCAGTACAGCTTTCGACTAAAATCTTAGCGACTGGCTGGCCTTTCTCATCAGTCTGGTAAGTAACTAAGTTCTTACCTAACCAATGTTCAGCAAATGCTCTGATCTCATCTTTAGAGCCTGTAACTTTAACGCCACCTGCTTTACCACGGCCGCCTGCGTGTACTTGACACTTAACAACCCACATATCTCCGCCAATACGGCCTGCCGCTTCAACTGCTTCTTGAGGTGTGTCACAAGCAAAACCTTCTGACACTGGTAAACCATATTCGGCAAATAGGGCTTTTGCCTGATACTCATGCAAATTCATGATGATCTATCCGTATACTTCTTATCAAATCCAACTGGCTCTTTTGGGGCCAGTAACGAGGGTATTACTCATTATCTCATTGAGATAATGAGTAGGGTGTCACTGCGCTATTATTATAAATCAAGCAGTAAACGAGTTGGGTCTTCGAGGAAGTCCTTAATGGCAACCAAGAATCCAACAGACTCACGACCATCGACAATACGGTGGTCATAAGATAGTGCCAGGTACATCATAGGCAGGATTTCAACCTGCCCATTGACTGCCATTGGGCGATCTTTAATGGCATGCATGCCTAAGATTGCGCTTTGTGGCAGGTTCAAAATAGGTGTCGACATGAGTGAGCCAAATACACCACCGTTAGTGATGGTGAAGTTGCCGCCGGTCATGTCGGCTACAGTTAGCTTACCGTCACGGCCTTTGATGGCTAATTCACGAACATTACGTTCGATATCGGCCAGGCTCATCGTATCTGTGTCACGAAGTACCGGGGTTACCAGGCCACGAGGCGTAGATACCGCGATGCTAACGTCGAAGTAGTTGTGGTACACCAAGTCATCGCCATCGATAGAGGCGTTAACTTCGGGGAAACGTTTCAGTGCTTCTGTCACCGCTTTTACGTAGAAAGACATAAAGCCTAAACGAATACCATGACGCTTCTCAAAGATCTCCTGGTACTGCTTACGGATATCCATGATTGGCTTCATGTTAACTTCGTTAAACGTCGTCAGCATAGCTGTCGAGTTTTTAGCTTCAAGCAGACGGTTAGCAATCGTCTTACGAAGACGCGTCATCGGAACACGCTTCTCGCTACGCTCAGCTAACGGTGCAACAGCCGCTGGTGCGCTTGCTGGAGCAGGAGCTGGCGTTGCTTTTGCGTTTTTAACGAAAGCTTCGACATCTTCTTTGGTTATACGATTACCAACACCCGTACCTTTAAGCTTGCCGGCATCAAGATTATGCTCGGCAATCAGGCGGCGTACCGATGGGCTTAGTGCGTCATTAGCATCTTCAGAAGCCTCCGGAGTCGCGGCTTCGGCTTCCGCTTTAGTCACTTCCTGCCCCGCTACGGCGCCGGCAACAAATTTAGCGATAACGGCTTCACCGAGGACGGTGTCCCCCTCTTCGGCTAAGAATTCCGCTATTTGACCATCTTCAGGGGCCACAACTTCGAGTACAACTTTATCCGTTTCGATATCAACCAAGTTTTGATCACGAGAAACTTGTTCACCAGCTTGAACGTGCCAAGTAGCAATAGTTGCATCGGCAACTGATTCTGGCAATACGGGTACCTTAATTTCGATACT